>ENA-ORSM01000116-ORSM01000116.1-human-gut-metagenome-genome-assembly--contig:-NODE-116-length-64022-cov-8.457955_pt1 | contig 64022 bp, 54 predicted proteins | sample MGYA00241903_ERZ509170 | MGnify/ENA primary metagenome ERZ509170 (study PRJEB26280, sample SAMEA2338784) | human gut metagenome | biome: human gut; feature: human-associated habitat; material: faeces...
ATACGCGCGTCGGCGTGCGTATGCCGTGATGTGACCTTTGTAGTGGAATTGAAGAATTGAGAACACTCGTATGTCTTCTAGTCAAAAAACAACTGAACCAACTGTGCGCGAAACACCCGAGGTTTCCGACGATGACAATGTGAATGCGCGCGCATCGGTCCATAGCGCGAACAAACCCGGTGCCGCCTATGCCGCAGCAGTGGCCAATGAGGAATCCGAGCGTGCGTGGATCCGCCGTGTAGTGCTTCTACTCACTGGCCAGGCGTTCTCACTGCTGGGCTCCAACATCGTGCAATATGCCATCTGGTGGTGGATCGTGCTGCAGACGAACAGCGGCATGGGTATGCTGCTGGCCACGTTGTTTGGCGTGGTGCCGCAGGCGATCGTCTCGATTTTCGGCGGCTCCTGGGCCGACCGTCACAGTCGCAAGTTGCTGATTATGCTGCCGGATATGGTGATTGCTGTGGTCACCGTCGTGCTGTCGCTGAGCTTCGCGATGGGATGGGTGAGTCTGACCATGATTTTCGTGGTGCTGTTCATTCGTTCGGCGGGCGGCGGTGTGCAGACGCCCGCTGTGCAGTCGTTCATACCGGATGTTGTTCCCTCGGGCAAACTATTGCGCGTCAACTCAATATACGGCGTGATTAATTCGGCGAATATGATTGTGGCACCTGCGGTGGCTGCTGTGCTTATCAACACAGTGCCGCTGTGGTCGATTCTGTTAGTCGATGTGACCACGGCCATTATCGGCGTCGGCTTTGTGGCGTTGATCAAAGCGCCGAAGAAGAGCGCGGAACATGTTGCGAGGCGTATGGCTGAAGCGGAGAATAGCGGGCAACCCGCACTCGAACCGATGCCGGATGCCAATGCTGATCGTTCGCTGATTGCCGGCGTCCGTCGTGTGTTTGCTGACTTGAAAGATGGCTTCAGCTACACATGGCGCCGGGCGAACCTGCGCAACGTGGTGCTCGGTGACACCTTGGTGTGCTTCGTGGCCGTGGCGCCGATGAACCTTACGCTGTTGCTCATGACCCGCGAATATGAGGGCATCGATTTGAATCTCGGATTCATCAACCTGACCACCGCCTCCGATAAACTCGCCGCCAACGAGCTGGGATGGAGCATCGGTATGCTGCTCGGCGGCGCGCTGATGTCTACCATCGGTGCCAAGCTCATCCGCAACAACATGCGCGTGGTCGCCTTCGGCATCACTCTGGTGGGCGTCTCCGTCGTTGGTCTTGGCGTGGTTCACAATCTGCTGGCGTATTTGCTGATTGATGTGGTGAACGGTTTGGCTTCGGCCATCTGCATGGGCCCGATGCGCACCATCATCCAGACCGAGACCGATGAGAAGATGGCTGGCCGTGTATTCGGCCAGGCACGGCGCAACACTAGTGTCGATGCGGCGCGTAACGCGGCCTGATGGCGATTAAGCCGAACTACCAAATTTGTGCGTACGACTCGTAGGACGTGTAGTCCGGCAAATCGTACACCAGTATCGAGAAAGGCATGGATTGGCCATTGTCCGGCCAATCCACAAATGCCATTTCTCCATAGATGATGGCACCTTGCTTATCCCGCAACACTAGGGAAACCTTGATCTGCTGTCCATCTGAAGGCTTGAAACCATCGGTCACGGCGCGGACTTCGCCATTGAAGGTCGTGCCGCCGTCGTTGTTGCGCACTTTGGAGATTCCGCTGATGGGGAAAGTGGCAGTGCCTTGTGCTTCCGTGACGTTGTACTCATTCGGACTGAGCGCAACGAAGTCCACGGTGGCCGGTGCGGTACCTTGACCCGCTTGCCCGGCGTTATATATAGTCTGATTCGGGAACGCCATATTCAGCGTTTGCGTCTGCGAGAACACGATGGAGCCGTCTTTGGTTCGCCGGTGATGGCGACTTCTGGATACTGTACCTGCAGGGTTGTGCTGGTGTTGCGCAGGGCGAATGCGTAGCTAACGTACCCCTGTTGGCTTACAGACCAACCGGATTCCACCAGCTCCAGCGGATTGTCGGCAACCGCGTCGGTGCCGCTTGTGCCGGTACTGTTATTGCCGCCAATGTGGCGGCACTGGGCTTGCGTTTTTCGGCAGTGGCATTGTCGGCAGCGTTGCCACAGCCTGTATTGACCGGGGCATTGTCGGCAACGGCCTCGCCGTCCTGCTCTTGGACGCGCCGTTCGCGAATGCGTTGCTCAATGGGATCGTCGACCAAAGTCTGGATGATGCGTGCCAGATCGCGGTCTCAGACTGCATCCCACTTACCGACGTCCAACAATTGGGGGTGCGGTTCAGTTCCGTGAAAAACACTCTTGTGCTTTGCTTCGTTTCCTGCTATGTGTGAAAACATGGATAATACGCATGCTCGCCGCTTCGATGACACGGTGCGGCGTCGGGCGGGGGAGCGCGGCGCCATCATGACGCTGCGCGACTGTCCGCGCGCCATGCGCGTTGTCGTGGACGGCATCGACCTGGATGACCGGCACCGGTTCCGCCTATGTGAGATAGGATTGGCTCCGGGCGCGGGTTTACGGGTCATGCAGCGGAGCGCTTTCGGCGGAAGGGTCGTCGCATTCGGAAACGAACGTGTCGCGGTGGACGGCGGCACCGCGCGTGCCGTCCGGGTACGGTTCGCGCGGGATGAACATGCGCAAGACGACGTTGCGTAACGCGAAGAGAACGGGAATATGCGCGAATGTTGAATCTACGGAACCTGAGGGGCGGCGACTGCTGCCGTTCGCAGAATGGCTGTTGCCGGCATCGCGTTTGTCGTGTCAACAGACCCGCGAATGACGGCATGGGCGGCGACTCCGGCAATATGGGAAACGTCGAAAATGTAAAACGCGTCGTGTTTGTAGGCAATCCGAACGTTGGCAAATCTTCCATGTTCAACGCGCTGCTTGGCGCGAGGACCCGTACGATGAACGCGCCAGGCACCACGGTGTCCATCACTTGCGGGCAATACCGGTACAAAAGCTCGAAAACGACGAAAAATCCGCAGAATTGGCAGTTTGTGGACACTCCCGGAACCTATTCGCTATCTCCGATGAGTCCCGACGAGCAGGTTGCCGTCGACGCGTTGACCGGCGCGTCAGGCATGCCCGTTCCCGACCTTGCCGTCGTGGTGCTGGACGCCACCGCGCTGTCCCGATCGCTGTACCTGCTGTCGATGGTGGTGGAGCTCGGGCTGCCCACCGTCGTGGCACTCACCATGAACGACCTCGCCGTCCGCAACGGCTGCGGCGTCGATGCGGAACGACTGTCCCATTTGCTGGACGGCATGCCGGTCGTCGCGATTGACGGACGTACCGGAGACGGCGGCAAGGCTTTGGCCGACGCGATCGCCGCAAGTTTCGAGGGAACGCCCGTTCCGCACGGGCTGACCGCACTGCCAACCGCGACAGCCGACGCCGACATGAAAACCGCCGACGGCCTGAGCGCTTGGGCCGAATCGCGGGCCGACGCACGACTCGATTGGACCGCCGGCATATTGCGCGGTCTCGACATGCATGCGGTCGACCACGTCACCTTGTCCGACCGCATCGACCGCGTGCTGCTGCACCCCGTGATTGGCGTCCTCGTCTTCCTTGCGGTGCTGTTCGTGGTGTTCCAGGCCACCACCACGCTCGCCAGCCCCATGCAGGATTGGATCGACGTGACCTTCCGCGGATGGTGCACAGATGGACTCGACCTGCTGCTCGGCCTGTTCGGACCATCCGTGAGCGGCGGCTGGCTGCGTTCGCTGCTGGTGGACGGTCTGCTTGACGGCGTGGTCACCGTGCTGACGTTCATTCCGGTGATGGGCATCATGTTCCTGCTGCTGTCAATCTTGGAGGATTCCGGCTACATGGCCCGCGCCGCGTTCGTGATGGACCGTGCCATGCGCGCCTTGGGATTGGACGGTCGCGCATTCCTGCCGATCATCGTCGGCTTCGGCTGCAATCTGCCGGCTTTGGCCGCCACACGAACCCTATCCGATTCCCGGCAACGGGTGCTTACCGGCATGCTGGTGCCGTTCGCGGCATGTTCCGCGCGACTATCGGTGTTTTTGGTGCTCGCCCACGCGTTCTTCCCGAAATACGCCGGTCTCGTGGTCTTCCTCATGTACGTGGCTTCGGTCATGGTCATCCTGCTGGTCGGCGTGCTGCTGCGCCACACCATGTTCCGCGGTCTCGAACCCGAACCGTTGATGCTGGCGCTTCCCGCATACCAATGCCCGCGCGCGTTGCAGCTGGCACGTTCGGTGCTGCTGCGTCTATGGGGTTTCATCCGTGGAGCCAGCGTGATCATCATTTCAATGATCACGGCGCTGTGGCTGCTGCAGGGCATTCCGGTAACCGCCAACGCAGGCGGTTTCGCTCATGTCGACGATGTGCATGATTCCGCGTATGGCGTGCTCGCCGACGCGGTCGCTCCCGTGTTCGCGCCGGCCGGTTTCGATGACTGGCATGCCTCGGCCGCGCTGATCACGGGATTCGTGGCCAAAGAGGTCGTGGTCGGTTCGATGTCGCAGTCATACCATGCGGACGAACCGGATGATGCGGCTTCCCAACAAGCCGGGGAGGGAACGCTGGGACAGAAGCTGCGCGCCTCGTTCGACCAGTCATCGCACGGCCACGGCAAGGCGGCGGCCATCGCCTTCCTGCTGTTCACGCTCGCCTACACGCCATGTCTTGCAACGGTCGCCGAAATGCGACGGCAGTTTGGCACGAAAGTCGCGGCGCGATCCGTCCTGCTGAGCTTGGCCGTGGCATACGTCATCGCCATCATCGCCTTCCAAACATTGCGGTTGATATGGTGAGCGGTATGGAACGGTCCGGCGCTTCCGCGCACGGATGGCGGCGCACGCCACGTACGGCTGATACATACGGCGACGGCCGGAACGATATCGTCGCACGCATCGCCGGCGACATCGCCGCAGGATTGACGGTGCGGCAAATCGCCGACAAACGGCATCTGCCGGTCGATTTCGTGGACATGGCTGTCGAACGAGCGGACAAACGGGGGCTGCTGGCCGTGATGGACATGCGGCACGCCTGCGGAGAGACGATATGCCAGCCCGATCCTGCGTCATTGGTGTGCGCAGGATGCCCATTCAGGATATTCCCATCTTCAAGCCCGTACAATAGGCAAGGTTAACAAGACGAAGAACGATGACAGCTATCGGTTCGCAAGGGGTGACACGTATGGATTATCAGTACCAGACCACTGAACAGCCTTCCAGCCCCCGCAAGGCATGGCCGATCGTCCTCGCCGTGGTCGTGGCCCTCATCGTGGCATGCGGTGCCGGCGTGTGCGTTTACCGCAACAAGCAGCAGGAAGCATTGGCCACATGCCGGCAATCGCTCGCGGAATTCAGCTCGGCCCGCAAAGCCGTGCTCGACACTTCCGAAAACGGCAGCGAACTGCAGAAGCTGATTCGAGGCGCGCTCGGCGTGAACGACATCATCGACGCGTTCGCGGACGCGGCCACCAGCGCCGAGAACACAGTCGATACGGAAGGCTGCAAGGCGGAAGCCACCATCACGCAGCTCAATCTCGTAGCCAAAACGTTGGACAGCGCCACCGATTCCCTGAACGCCAGTCTGAAAAGCATCCAAGAAAAAAACGCCGAAACCGCGTTGCAGGATCCGAAGGCCGATTCGGATGGCGCGGCATCCGGACAATCGTCCAATAACCCATCCGGGCAATCGAACGGAGCCTCTTCGAACAGCACTTCTTCGAACGGCACTTCCGACACGAAATCGTTGGATGAATCCAAAAAGGAACTGCAACAGTCGATCGACGAGGCAGACAAACTGGTCGACAAACTCAGCAAGGACGATTCCCTGACCCTGACCGGGCGCAAACTGCTGTCCGCGCTGTCCAAGGCCGCGGACTCCGGACAGAAGCTCGTCGAAAGCGGCAACATCAAGGATTCCAAGTATTACAAGGCGGCCAAGGTCACGCTTGACGAAGCCATTGACATGGCTGACAACTGGGTGAACAGCCAGGCGGCCAAAGCGCAGTAGCATGCTCCCGCGTGTTGCTTCCGCAGCCACGTCTAAAGTTTCCTTCGGAAAGCATGACGTGAATACGACGTCGGATGTGTGGAAGCGTGTAAGGGGGGACGGATGGCAGACGCGGGGCAGGAATCATCGGAAGGCATTAGCGTATCGAAGCCGGTCGCCCGCGTGATGATGCTGGTCAACGCGGCGGTATGGGGGTCCGGCTACACCATGCTCAAGCATGTGCAGGAGAACATGCCGACACAGTGGATGATGTTCTTCCGCATGGCTTCGGCGGTACTGCTTATGGCCATCGTGTTTTTCCCACGTCTTCGCAGGATTCGCCTGCGCCGTTATATCGTTCCCGGTCTGATACTCGCGTTGACTTACTGGCTGGGATTCATCTTCCAGCTCAAAGGACTTGAAACCACGTCTCCCGGACGCAACAGCTTCTTCACCGACACCTATTGCGTGATGGTGCCGTTCGTGGTGTGGGCGTTCACGCGCAAACGCCCCAGCTGGCAGCATCTGGTGGCCGCGTTCGTCTGCGCGTTCGGCATTGGTCTGGTGTCGCTGAGCGGCGGCGGTGGCGCGGAACTCATGCATATGAGCTTCGGTGACGCCATGACTATCATCGGCGCGTTTTTCTTCGCGTTGAATCTGGTTTTGGTTGGTTTCATCGGCAAGGATTTCGACGCGATCGCGCTGATGCTTGCCGAATTCGTGTGGTGCGCCCTGCTGTTCGGTGCTGGCGCGGTGCTTACCGAAGGCGGACCGTCCATGGCTTGGGCGCGGTGGGACATCGTGCTGTGCATCGCCTACCTGGTGGTCGGCTCCACGGTGATCGCCCAAGTGTTTCAAACCATCGCCATACAGAATCTGCCCACTTCCGAGGCGTCCGTGATCTTAAGCACGGAATGCATCTTCGCCATGCTGGTATCCGTGATTTTCACCGGCGAAACGCTGACCGTGCCGTCGTTATGCGGTTTCGCGCTGATTTTCGGTGCGATTCTGCTGTCCGAAATCCAACTGCCCTCCGCAAAACGACAGCGTGGCACAACGGAAGGCGATTAGAAGAACAGCGCCGCGATTCCCGCCGCGAAGCACATGAGCAGCACGGACGTGAGGAAGCTCGCCAGGAACGCCTTCTGTCCCTTCTTCGCGATGGCGCTGAAATTCACATTGATGCCGAGCGCCGCCATGGCCATGCCGAGCACGATGTAGGCGAAGTCCACCAGATTCGGTGCGATGGCACCGATGAACGGCACGAACGTGCCGATGATGGAAGCGCCGATGAAACCGAGCATGAACCACGGGAACGACACTTTGCGTTTGCCGTCGGCCGGCATTTCGGAATGGTTTTTATCCCACCAAACGGCGATGATGATGGCCGCGAACACCAGCATCAGCACGCGGGAAAGCTTCATGATGGTGGCGATGCCCACCGCGCCGAACGCGTCGCCGGCGGCCACGGCATGGGCGATTTCGTGCAGGGACGCGCCAGCGGTGATGCCCAACTGCGTCTTGCTCAGGCCCGTCAACGGCCCAAGGGCGATTTCCAGCAATGCGAAGATGGTGCCCATGATGGCGATGATGGCCACGGCCATCACCTCATTGTTGGCCTTCTCATCCTCTTTTTCCGGCGGCACCTTGATGGAGCCGGACAATCCCATGACGGCTGCCGCGCCACAGATGCCGGTACCGCCCGCCACGAGAATGGCGAGCTGCGGATCGACGCCAAGCTTGCGTGCGATGTTGTAGCACACCACGATGGTGAGCGTCACCACCACTGCCGCGATCGGCAGACACTTGATACCCTGCGTGAACAGCACCGTCAGATTGAGCTTGAAACCAAGCAGGATGATGCCCAGGCGAAGCAGCTTGTTCGAAATGAGCCCGGCCGCATCCTTCACACCGGCCTTATGTTCGGCGGAACGGTTCGAATACCATTTGCGGATCGGGAACTGCGCGACCATGCCGATGAGCAGAGCGATGATCAACGCGCCGAACAGGCTGAATCCCGGAAACTGCTTGAGCCACGAAGCCACCAGAGAGGCCGCCAACGTGACGATGCCAATGAACGCCATTTCCTTGGTGGCTATGCGAGTCCACCATTTCTTGCAAAAATCAATCACGAGCGTCAAGTGTTCCGGTTCATGCGGACAAGCCGGCCGGATGGGGAGACACGCGCGGGAATCCATATTTTGCAACATATCTCGAACGGGTTTGAGGTCTGTTTGCTTCAAGTCGGGTTTAAGTTGGTACGCTGGAGATGCAAGCCAAAAACACAGGCAGAATCAAGGAGGGTCAAGATGCAATTCGAAGCCTCGCGACTGGAAGGACTGGAACACCGCACCGACGCGCAGTCCGCACCGGAAGTGTTCTTCACGCCGATCATCACACCGGAAAGCCTCGTCGCCGCCTACCATGCGCTCGGACGCAAGCCGGAAGGCAAAACGGCCATCAAAGTCCATTCCGGCGAATCGGAAAAATCCAATAATCTCAATCCTTCGCTCGTCAAGGACCTCGTGCAGGAGATCGGCGGCACGCTCGTGGAATGCGCTACCGCATACGACGGCAATCGTGAAACCCCCGAAAAAAGCCTTGCCACGTTCAAAAAGCACGGATACGCCGATCTTGCGCCAATCCAGATCATGGACATGGGCGGCGAAATCGAGATCCCGGTGGCCAAGCACCGCCACATCGCCTACGACATCGTCGGCAAGCATATCGACGACTACGATTCCATTTTCGTGCTGTCGCATTTCAAAGGCCATCCGATGGGAGGCTTCGGCGGCGCGCTCAAGAACGTGTCCATCGGCATAGCCTCGTCGAACGGCAAACGCTGGATCCATTCCGCCGGCGTCACCAAGGACAAGTGGGTGGAAACTCCTCAGGATGCATTCCTCGAATCGATGGCCGAAGCCGATGAGGCCGTGATCAGCCACATGCATGGCAAGATGATGTATCTGAACGTCATGAACCGCCTGTCGGTGGATTGCGACTGCCTGCCCTCCCCGACGGAACCGGACATGCATGACATCGGCGTGCTGTCCTCGCTCGACCCGGTGGCGCTCGACCAGGCATGCGTCGACCTCATCCACACCGCCCCCGACGGAGCGTCCGTCACCGAACGCATCGCCTCGCTCCACGGCGAACACATCCTCGAATACGCCGAGGAACTTGGCATCGGTTCGCGCGCGTACTGTCTGACCGTACTCGACTGACGGCGAACGCAATGGTCACGAAACCCGCGAAGCCTACGGAAGCCAGCATCGCAATCGCACGTATCGAAACGTTGCTTGCCGAACGCGATTGTGTGTTCGTCGCAATCGACGGGCCATGCACGTCTGGCAAAACCACGTTTGCCGCGATGCTCAACAGGCGTTTCGGCGGCAACGTGCTGCACATGGACGATTTCTTCCTCCGTTCCGAACAGCGCACGCCGGAACGTTTCGCCGAACCCGGCGGCAACGTGGACCGTGAACGGTTCGAAACGGAAGTGTTGGCACCGCTCGCCGCCGGACAAGCCGCGCAATACCGGCCATGGGATTGCCATACAGGCGATTTCGCCGTCGCGTACGCCGTCGAACCGGCCCAGCTGACCATTGTGGAAGGCAGCTACAGCATGCACCCCGCCTTGCGGGGGTATTACGATTGCATGATCTGTCTTGCGGTCGATCCTGCCGAACAGTTGCGTCGGCTCGAACGACGCAATCCACGCATGTTGCAACGATTCGTCGACGAGTGGATTCCGCTGGAAAACCGCTATTTCGAAGCGACCAATATCCAAGCCGTCGCCGATTTGCTGGTCGACACCGCGCTGCCGGACGGTGGGTCGGTCGTCGAGCCGGTATGACGTATACGCATATCCGAAGAGAAGGAAACATTAAGGAGAAAACAAATGTCTGATTCCGCAACCATGCCCGCGGCCGCCCTGCGCCGCACCGACCTGCCGAAACTGAGTCTCGGCACCAAGACAGCAGCCACCCTGCTCGCCATCGTCGCAGCGGTCGTGCTGCCGCAACTGTTCCACGTCATCGGCGCCGTCTCCGGACAGGGCACCATGCTGGGCGTCGCGTTCCTGCCGATGCATCTGCCGATCATCTTCGTCGGCCTGATCGCGGGCCCCGCCGTCGGCGCGATCGCCGGCGCCGCCGCTCCGCTCGTGAGCTTCCTGCTGTCCGGCATGCCGATGCTGGCGATGCTGCCGCTCATGATGGCCGAACTGTGCGCATACGGCCTGGTGGCCGGTCTGCTGCGCGGCATCAAGCTGCCGAGCCTGGCGAAGGTGGTCATCGCACAGCTCGCCGGACGTGTGGTGCTGACCGCAGCCACCGCGATCGCCGTGTTCGCGTTCGGTTCCAGCAAGGCCATCGCCGCCACATGGACGAGCGATCTGGCCGCCGGCCTGCCCGGTCTCGCGCTGCAGTGGGCGCTGATTCCGCTCGCCGCCTACTGGACCGAGTCGCTGATCGCCAAGCGCAACCACTGATATGACGTTTGCCCGGCCACGTTCTGGGCAAACGCGTGATATGCGGGAGCCGAGCCGTTAAGCTTGGCTCCCGTTACTTATAGGAGGACTACGTAGGAGTTTTACGAAGGGGAAGCGGTCATGATCGCAGGAGTGTCCATCACCACTTTGCTGCTGGTGCTTGTCGCCGGAATCGGCGCGGGATTCGTCGGATACGCGGTCGGCGCGTCCTCGCTGATCTCCTATCCTGCGTTGCTGGCGTTCGGCATTCCGCCCGTGCTGTCCAACACCACGAACACGGTGGGCGTGTGCGGCACCGGCATCGGCGGCCTGCTCTCCGCCCGCAAGGAGCTCAAAGGCCAGGGACGCCGTGTGGCTGTCTACGCTTGCATCGGCTTGGTCGGAGGCATCATCGGCGGCTTGCTGCTGTTGGAATTGCCCGCGAAGGTCTTCGAATTCGCTGTGCCGCCGCTCATTCTGTTCAGCGCGTTGATCATCGCGCTGAACCCGCGGAAGAAAGCGGCCGCACGCGACGCTGTCGCGCAGGCGTTGCCCCAATCGCAGCAAGGCGAGCGCGCGGCGCTGATCGCCAGTAGGACGGCCAATGGCAGTCTGCGCAACGACCCGTGGTGGCTGTGGATCGGCGTGAGCTTCGTCGGCATCTATTCGGGATATTTCGGTGCCGCCGCCGGTACCCTCGCCCTGGCGATCCTCGACCTCGGCAAGATCGGCCCGTTCCACCAGATCAACGCGCTGAAGACCGTGGTCGGCTTCGGCGCGAACATCTCCGCCGCGATCATGTTCATCTGCCGTGGCTCCGTCTACTGGCCGTTCGCCATCGCCATGTGCCTGGGCTGCATCATCGGCAGTTCCATCGCCCCTCCGGTCACACGCCATATCCCCGAGAACATCATGCGCGCCGCCGCCGTGCTCACCGGCATCGTCCTCGCCGTCAAGCTTGGCTGTAGCACCTATTTCTAAAAGCCTTTGGTTCCGGAGTGTGGCGTGTGACCGTGCGGCTGCGCTCCGGAACGACAATTTCCGGTTCCTCGTGTGCCGAGATTCGTCTTGGCCTGGTGACTTGCGGCGGGTTTGTTCCCAAGCGGGTGTTCCGTAGGTGGTTTTTCGCTTCCGTAGGTGGTTGCCGGAGGAAAGGCGTTTGAGAAACGGCTTAAATTAAGCCATTCTCAGACACCAATACCAGAACCAACCACCTACGGAACCACAAAACCACCTACGGAATTGAGTCTGGCAACGGTGTTTGGCGCTTTTACTGAAGATGGTGAAAAACGGTATATGCCGCTTCGAGTGGCTCGATTATTTCGAATATCTGAAAAGAGTAGGAACCCCCCATTAGATAAGTGTCGATAGTGCCCGCATGACGATATCTACATCCTTGTTTTCCAGCTCGCGAATGACGTGCAGATAGGTTTCCTGAGTTGTAGTCATGCTGGCATGGCCTAGACGGCGTGACACGCTGGCGATCGATACGCCGGCGAACAGCAGCAGCGATGCGTGTGTATGGCGTAGACCATGGACGGAAATAACTGGCACGTCCACGTTTCTGCAATGTTTTGCAAGCACGTCGTTGGCTGTTGAGTTGTAGACCTTGCCGTGCACGAAAATAGGTTTATCATGCGGAAGATCCTTGAGTAATCCAGACATTTGCATGATGAGTTGCCAGTCGAGTTGCACTTTACGCACGGACGATTCGTTTTTCGTGGGTACGAAACCGCCGCCGTTTTTATAATCCCAAGTTTTGTTGACGGAAAGCGTCTGGTGTGCGAAATCAAAGTCATCGGGTGTGAGCCCAAGCGCCTCAGAGAATCGGAGTCCGGTTTTCGCGATAAGGAGGATAAGCCAATCCCAGCTTGCCTCGGCCCCAAGATCAAGGTCCGCGAGCATGGCATGCAGCTCGAATTGGTTGAGATACTTCATTTTCTTAATGCGTGGCTGCTTGCCTTTGATGATGACTTTGCGCGTTGGATCACGGGGTATGAGTCCTTCGTCAACGGCATCGAGAATGGCGCCTTTGATCTGATGGTGAAAATCCATGGTGGTTTGGCGCTCATGATGCTGTGCATATCCGTTGATGAGCTGCTGGTATGCGGTTCGATCCATATCGGTGAGTCTGAGTTCAGGGATGAGCTTGCCGAGCCAGGATTGCGTAAGTCGATATTTGCCCATGGTCACGTCTCTGATGGCGCCTTCCTTGTACGTTTTCACCCACTGGGCGTAGTAGTCGCAGAACAGCGATTCTGATGTGATGGTTTCCTGCATGAGATGCGCCTTTCTAAAAATAGGGGATTGGCGCAGCCATCATACTTACGCTGATGAAGGGTGATGAGCGAGTCCAGACGGTCGAAGAACAACGCAATTAATTCTTGTTCCTCTAGAACTGGGCACTGGATAGGCATTTCGAAAAAAGTCGAATCTGAAATAGAAAAACGATCAGACCTCGCACCAGAATTACCCTCAAGAAACATGAATTGATGCCATCTATTTGTCGTGAAATAATGCTCCAGATATAGCTTGTTTATCATGTCATCCACTGAAAAAACAGTATAAAGAGGCGACATAACACCGTTTCTGCCAAGTTTATTCCGATTAATGGGGCCGCATGGAGCTATGGCCGAGATTCTGGGATTATATACGAAATCATCTGGATACACTACGGAATAATTTCCAATATTCGCATCGTTTGTGATGTCATGATCAAAGTAGTCTAATTGGCTTACAATACCATGCTCAGCGGAATTGGTGAACGTCTCCTTAATCCCGTTTGTATTCTTTTCAATTCGTTTAGATGCTACTTCCCCCAGCTTACGCTGTTCCCAAGGGTCAGTGAAACCAGTGAAACGAATCTGCGGAACCAACGCTTTTTCATGCTGTTCGGCCATATCATTCACCCCCGAGCAGTGCTTTGAGCTCTTCCAAACCCGCCATATCGCGAGCATTGCCGGTCAAATCGCCCAGCATTCCGGCCAATTCCTTCTCCGCTTCATCGATTTGGCCGCATACATCGGCATATGTGGTGGCATACTTGTTCTTCGACGCGTTCACTTTGCCGATGAACTCGTCGATCACAGCATTCGGCAATGCCTCCAGCTGCTTCTGCAATGGTGTGATCCACTTGGCTTCCAGCAACCTTCTGGCTTCGTCATCGCCCAACGCCTTGATCGCATCGCAGGTCTTCTCCTCCAACGCATTTCGCTTGGTTTTGATACCGGACTTCAGTTTCTTTGACTCATCGAACAGCTTTTGGGCCTGCACCAAGCCGCGCTCAAAATCAGAAGCCGGATTCTTGCCGATCGCCTTAACCGCTTTCTTCAACTCGGCAGCAACGAAGGCATCACCGTCCTGATTAACCGCATCACTATTCTGCTTGTCATCCTCATCGAAACCTTCCAAAATGGTTTCAATCTCGGAATCAATGTCCTGCACACGGCGTTCGTCCGCCTCGATCGCGGCCAAATCATCGTGCAGCAGCTCACGCTGAACCAAGTCGAAGGGCAGAACGCGGCCAATCCAGCCATCCTGCACTTCCACATCCTTGCCGCCTTTTTTCTTGATGACCATGTTCGGGTCCACGGCTCTTACCGCATCGAAGCCTTCGGAACCCAGCACTTCCAAATCAATGGAGATACCGTTCCACGCATCATCAAGCTTCTGATAGGCGTCATACGGGTCGATCAGCGCGGTATTGGCGATCATCGCATCCAGTTCCTCGCCAATGGCCGTTTCCTGCCCGAGCGCATCCACCTGTTCGGGATGCTCCACCAAACGGGAGCGTAGGTCAGCAGGCAGGTCGGAAATGGCTTGTCCATACGAGGCAATGAACGCCTGTACGTCGGCATTATTGCGCACCACAGTGGCGATATCATCGTGATCGCAGGCATAGCAGGCACCATTATCGCGGAACAGCTCAGCCTTCAGACTCGGCCAGGCGTTCCAATATTCCCCAAGCTGCTCGACTTCGCTCTTCGGAACGCCTCCGAACATCGAAGCGTACACATCCCATGTCTCCGCATTCTCAGATGAATCGACATACCGGGGAATGTTGAGGTTGTAATCATTGGCGCGAATCTCGTCAATGGACACCAAACGGCTGAATTTGGGCACTGTACGGTTGTTCGACACCACGTCGACAATGCGTTTGATGTCAGAAGCCTGTAGCTTGTTGTTCTTGCCGTCCTTGATGAAATGTTTCGACGCATCAACGATGAGCACCCTGTCGTCGTCACGTTTCTTGCGCAACACCATCACGATGGTGGGGATGCCCGTACCGAAGAAAATATTCGCCGGAAGGCCGATAATCGCCTGAATATGACGGTTTTCAATCAGATTCTTACGAATCTGGCCTTCCTCGCCGCCGCGGAACAGCACACCGTGCGGCAGAACGATGGTCATGATGCCATCGGCACGCAGATGGTACAAGTCATGGAGCAGGAACGCATAATCCGCCTTGGACTTCGGTGCTATGCCATAGCTGAAGCGTGGATCGATCTCCTTGTCAGTGGGATCCCAATTCTGCGAGTAGGGAGGGTTGGAGACCACCGCATCCACGAACAACGGATTGTATGTTTCCTCCTTGTTCTCCAACGTGTCGAACCACGGCCAGTCGTCTTCCAAGGTGTCACCGTTGCGGGCGACGATGTTGTCGGGAAGAATACCGCGCATCACCAGATTCATACGCGTCAGGTTGTAGGTGTTCTCTTTGAGTTCCTGCGCATAATACATGATGGAATTCGGATTGCCATTGCGCCGAGCCACAGACTGGCCAATATGAATCAGCAAAGAGCCGGAACCGGATGTTGGATCGTAGATCTTGATCTGCTCGCGCCCCTGCAAATGCCATGCGACGATTTCGCTCATCAGCTGGGAGACCTCGGACGGTGTGTAGAATTCACCGGCCTTCTTGCCCGCATTGGCGGCAAAATTGCTGATGAGATATTCGTAAATGAAGCCAAGCACGTCATAATCCTGACGGCTATCCATCGGAATGTCCTTAATGAGATAAATCAGGTCTCGTGCGGCCTTGGACTGACTTCTCGCATCGGTGCCAAGCTTGGAAAGTCCGGTCTGCAGGGTGTCGAAAATACCGTCGAACACTCTCTTACGCGCCGGATTGATGTTGCGGGAGAACGCCGAAAGCGCATCACGCACGTTGGAAATCTCGAAATCGTTGCCCTTTTTGACCCATGTGGAGAACAGGTTGTCATAGGAGATGAAGTAGCCGCACTCATCCTGTACGCCTTCCACAATGTCCGGATTATCCTCCGTAAGCAGCAGCAGGTCATCCTCGGTGAAATCGGTGTCTTTCAAGCGCATCAGCTCGTTTTCTGAAAGGAATTTGTAGAAGATGAAGCCAAGAATGTAATCCTTGTATTCGTTCGCCTCAATCTTGGAACGCATCTTATTGGCGGACTCCCAGATTTTCGAAGCGAGCTGCTGCTTGTTCATCTATCCCTCCTCATTGCGGTGCCGGCAAAATGCGCGGCTCCACGAGCGACTGCACATCTTTCACAAGAATACCGCACCCCCGCTTGGGAACAGCGTAAGCTGGGGGAACTAACCGAAAGCTATTCAGGAGGTACGCCCGCTGCTGGAGAATCTGAGTTTTACGGTGGGTCTATTCCTTTTATCAGGTCTGCTGAAATTGCAGCTGAATCGACTGAACTCTTTCTTACGGAAAAAGGATATGAATCATCCTCTGCGAGAATGGTCAAACCCGGCGATGTGCTGTATGCATTGTACGGAGCGACAAGTGGCGAGGTGGCTGTATCGAGGCAAAAAGGTGCCATCAACCAAGCTATTCTCGCCATACTCCCTCGCGACGATTGTGATGCAAGATACATCACTGCTTGGCTGAGGAAGCAAAAAGGTTACATTGTCACAACCTATTTGCAAGGTGGTCAAGGGAATCTATCGGGGGTGATAGTTAAGAACCTTGAAGTATTCATCCCGTCCTTACCTGAGCAACAAAAAATCGGCTTTATGCTGAGTCACCTTGACTCGCTCATCACCCTTCATCAGCGTAAGTATTGTGGTGTTGCTTCTTGGATGTTAGGGGTTGCGCTCGTAAGATTGGGCTCAGAAAGTGACGGTGCATTCGGGGAGATGAAACATGTTCTACAATAAAGAATCGGATTTCGAAGACGATCTGGTCGCGGTGCTGAAGCGCCATGGATGGACCGATGGCGTGTTGGAATATCCAACCGAACAGGACCTTATCAGCAATTGGGCCAACATCCTGTTCGACAACAACAAAGGCATCGATCGATTGAATGGGCAGCGTCTTACCAAAGGCGAGATGGCGCAGATCCTCGAACAAATCGAAACATTGCGCACACCATTGGCGCTGAATTCCTTCATCAACGGTAAAACCGTGTCCATTAAACGTGATAATCCCAAGGATGAGGCTCATTACGGTAAGGAAATCAGCCTGAAAATCTACGATCGTCAGGAAATAGCAGCGGGGCAAAGCCGGTACCAAATCGCAAGACAGCCTATTTATCCAGCTAAAAATAAGATGTTGAACGATCGCAGGGGAGACGTTTGCCTGCTTATCAACGGCATGCCGGTCATCCATATCGAACTGAAGAAAAGCGGCATCCCCATAAGCCAGGCCACCAATCAAATCGCCAAATACGCGCATGAAGGCGTGTTCACCGGACTGTTCGGACTCGTACAGGTCTTCGTGGCCATGAATCCGGACGATGCCGTGTACTTCGCCAATCCTGGCGAAGGCGACTTCAACAGCAACTACTTCTTCCACTGGGCTGATTTCAACAATGAGCCCATAGCGGCAAACAAACACGTTGGGCAGGACGAGTGGAAACGGTTCGCGTCGGACCTGTTGTCCATTCCCATGGCTCATCAGCTCATCGGTTTCTACACGGTTGCAGATTCCGCGGACGGATGCCTCAAAGTGCTGCGCAGCTACCAATACCAAGCAGTGAACGCCATTTCCGACCGTGTACGCACCTGCAAATGGGGTGAGCCGGTGCCAAGCGGTACTCCGGGACGCCCAGGCGGCTATGTGTGGCACACCACCGGCTCGGGCAAAACCATGACCAGTTTCAAAGCGGCGCAGCTCATTGCCGGCTCGAAAGATGCCGACAAAGTGGTCTTTCTTATGGACCGTATCGAGTTGGGTACGCAGTCGTTGCTCGAATACCGTTCGTTCGCCGATGATGCCGATGACGTGCAAGGCACGGAAAACACGGATGTGCTCAAGGCGAAGCTGGCAAGCATCGACCCGAAGGACACGCTTATCGTCACGTCCATTCAGAAAATGAGCAACATCAAAGCAGGCGAGGGGCATATCACCGAAGAGGAAGTGAAGAAGCTCGCCGGCAAACGCATCGTGTTCATCATCGACGAATGTCATCGTTCCACATTCGGCGAGATGCTGCAGGATATTCGCCGTTCCTTCCCGAACGCACTGTATTTCGGTTTCACAGGCACTCCAATCCATGAGGAGAACCGCAAGAAGGGCTCGACCACATCAATGGTGTTTGGTGATTGCCTCCACCGGTACAGCATCGCTGATGGCATCCGTGACGGCAATGTGCTCGGCTTCGACCCGTACATGGTGCTGACGTACCGAGACAGGGACGTTCGCCAGGTGGTCGCATTGGAGAAGGCGAAGGCGTCGACGATTGAGGAAGCCCAAGCGGATCCGGCGAAAGCCGAAGTGTTCTACCATTACATGGATCCGAATCAAATGCCGATGGGACCTATGGAAACGCAGGCCGGAGAACGCATCAAGGGCATTGAGGATTACCTGACTTCGGCACAGTACGCGCAGGGCACCCCGCATGAGGGCAAGGTTGTGGAGGATATCCTCGACCAATTCCCATTGCTGAGCAGGGGCAATAAATTCCATGCGATGCTGGCCACGAGTTCCATTCCCGAGGCGATCAGCTATTACCGCTTGTTCAAGGAGCGTGCGCCGCAGATGCATGTGACCGCGCTGTTCGACCCCAACGTCGATAACTCCAATGGCGCGATCCTCAAAGGGGACGCGCTTCAGGAAATCATCGGCGACTACAACGAACTGTTCGGCAAGGATTTCATCATCCCCACATGGCCGAAGATGAAGAAGGACATCACGGCGAGACTTTCCCACAAACGACCGTACCTGACCGTCGACCAGCATCGTGAGGAGCGGATCGATCTGCTGATCGTGGTCGACCAGATGCTGACGGGCTTCGACTCCAAGTGGGTCAACACGCTGTATCTCGACAAAATCATCGATTACGAGAACATCATTCAGGCGTTCAGCCGTACGAACAGACTGTTCGGCCCTGATAAGCCCTTCGGAACGATACGCTACTATCGCAAGCCGCATACCATGAAAGGGTATATCGAAGCAGCGGTGAAACTGTATTCCGGAGACAAGCCACTTGATCTGTTTGTGCAGAAACTGCCGGAAAACGTGCGTCTGATGGATGCGCGTTTCGAAGAGATCGCTTCTGTGTTCCGTGCCGAAGGCGTGGAGGATTTCATGAAGCTGCCGGAGTCCGTGGAAGCATGTCGGAAGTTCGCGAAGCTGTTCTCGGAACTCAATGATTTTCTTGAAGCCGCCAAAGTACAAGGATTTACATGGCAGCAGCGGGAATACTCCGTCACCCATGACGATGGTTCGGTGGAGGTTGTGCGGCCGGAACTCGATGAACGCACATATCTGATTCTCGTTCAGCGATACAAGGAGTTGTTTGCTGGAGATGGCGAAGGCCATAGTGAGGGTCCTGAGGCTCCATACGATCTTGATGGGCATATCACCGAAATCGACACGGGATTGATTGATACGGATTACATGAACGCCAACTTCACCAAATGGCTCAAGGCGCTTGGTGGAGGAGATCCAGACCTGTTGGCATCAGCTGAGGAGGAATTGCATAAGTCGTTCGCTTCGCTCAGCCAAGAGGAACAACGGTACGCCGAACTGTTCATGCATGATGTGGAACGTGGCGAAATCGAGTTGGAGGAAGGCAAGACGCTGCGTGACTACATTACGTATTATGCTAACAGCGCCAAGAACAGCCAAGTGGAGAAGATCACCAAGGCGTTTGGCGTGGATGGAGCTTTGCTCAACGAGATGATGCGGCTTGATCTTACCGAAGCGACGCTGAATGAATTTGGTCGGTTCGACCAGTTGAAAGCGTCCATCAACAAGCCTTTGGCAAAGGCGTTTTTCAGCAAGCCGGATAGCTCTGTCACCCAATTCACTGCGAATCTTCTCGCCACCAAGTTGCTGAAAAGCTTTATCCTTGAAGGAGGATTCGATCTGGACGATCGTAAATAGCGGACGGTAGTAAAACAGGGGGAGAATCATGTCGGTTGTCGATGAGGCGAAACTGGGGTATCTGGACTTTCTTTCACGTGAGGATCGGGTACGCCACCATCGCTACGTTGAGGAAATGAAGCAGTATGACATGATGCGCTCCGGTGACATCAATGCCATTTCGGAAAGCGCGAAACTGTGGGATTCTGGACTATACGGCCATCTGTCGGACGATCCTCTGAAAAACGCGAAATACCGTTTCGTCACCACCATTACCTTGGCCACGCGTTTCGCCATTGAAGGTGGCATGGACGAGGAAGACGCATACAACGCCTCCGATCTGTACATTCAAGATCTTGACAATTGCAAGACCCCGGAAGACGTGCGCCGACTGCACACCGACATGATGACATTCTTCACATGGGCCATGGCCGACATGCAGAAGGCGGAAACACATTCCAAAGCCGTCAACGAATGCCTGGACTACATCCACTACCATCTGCATGAGAAAATCACCGTGCCCATCCTCGCCGAGCATGTGCATCTGAATCCCACGTATCTGTCGGAGCTGTTCAAACGCGAAACGGGCACGGCCATATCGCAATACATCACCGACAAGCGTATGGAAGCGGCCGAGAACATGCTCAAATACTCGGAATACAGCTTCGACGAGATCGCCCAGATCCTCGCATACCGGTCGCAAAGCCACTTCTCGAAGGTGTTCAAAAAACATTCCGGCATGACGCCGGGGGAGTACCGCACCAAGTACGCGCAGAACGGCATCTGGCCGGAGTGATTGCGATCACGGCGTCTACCACGCCGGTTGCGGTGAACCGCCGGTGACGGCACCGCGAAATTCGGGTGTGCCAATCGTGAAATCGACGTGTCCGCGCGTGCGAAACACGCGCGAATCAGCTACGGTGGAAGCATTCAATGATGATGCGCGCCACCGGCCGAATGAACGGTGGAACAAGGAACGTGCGCGCAGGATGTGGATGAAAGCGAAGGAATAAACGAATATGGGAATGCCCCTTGATCTGTATGTGATCCGACATGGCGAGTCGGAGGCGAACGTCATCATCAGCGCCGGCGAACAGGGTGACAACTCGCTGTATACGCAGGACAACGTCACCGTGCCGGACCGTTCGTGGAGGCTCACCGCCACCGGACGCAAGCAGGCCGACTGCATCGGCCGTTGGCTCGTCGCGCAGCAGCCGCTGTTCGACCGCTACCTCGTTTCGCCGTACGTGCGTACGCGTGAGACGGCGGCCACGATGGCCCTGCCGAAAGCGAAATGGGAGGAGACTCGCGTGCTGCGCGAACGCTCCTGGGGTGAGATCAACACCATCACGAAGGACGATTTCAAAACCAACTACGCGCGCAACTGGATGTTCAAGAACACCGATCCGCTGTACTGGCGTCCGCCGGCGGGCGAGTCCATCGCCGACGTGGCCGAGAACCGCGTGCACAACCTGCTCACGTCCCTGAACCGCAAATCCGATGCGGAATCCGTGGTGATGGTCAGCCACGGCGACCTCATGCTGGCGCTCATGCTCACCTTGGAAGACCTGTCCGACGAGGAATTCATGCACCGTGCGGCCTCCGACGAATGGAAGATCACCAACTGCACGTGCTTCCACTATTCGCGCCGCGACCCCGCCACCGGACGAACGCACAAGCGGTTCCGTTGGGAGCAGACGGCGCGTCCCGTACTCGACGAGACGGATGGTCGATGGGTGGTGAAAGTGGATGATTGGCGTGAATTCAAGCGTCCCGTGCTGTCGAACGGCGATTTGGTGGACGTGGTGCACGCCGTCGACCGTCACCTGTGACGGCTGCCGGTATACGTTTTGTGACTGCGATTTAGCCCCCTATCGCTCTGTGGGGCGTCACGTATCGGCACTCCCGCTACAATGGCGTGTGATTGCGCGGCGCGCGTTCTTGTTGCGCGTCGTAAAGAGAGTTAGGAGACAATCGCATGTCCAATCCAATCGCGGGCCTGTTCACGTGGAAGCTCCACGGCGACGGCAAAACGCTGAAGCCCGGCGAGGTCGTCGAACCTGACGAGAGGCTGACCTGGCCGCGCACCGCGGAAATCGGCGCACAGCACGTCATCGCCATGTTCGGTGCCACGTTCCTGGTGCCGATTCTGACCGGTTTCGACCCGTCCACCACCTTGTTCTTCACGGCCATGTCGACCGCACTGTTCCTGCTGATCAACAAGAACATGCTGCCGAGCTACCTGGGCTCATCCTTCGGTTTCATCGCGCCGATCGCCGCCGTGGCCAGCGCCCACAAGGGCCTCGCCGTCGCATCCTTCGGCATCATGGTCACCGGCATCCTGCTGGCCCTGATCGGCGTGCTCGTCCATTACGCGGGCGCCAAGTGGATCGACATCATCATGCCGCCGGTCGTCAACGGCGCCATCGTGGCCATCATCGGCTTCAACCTGGCTCCGAGCGTGTGGAACAACTTCAAGGTCGCTCCCGACACCGCCATCGTCACCCTCGTCGCGGTGCTGCTCGTCGCCGTGTTGTTCAAGGGTCTGCTCGGCCGACTCAACATCCTCATCGGCGTGATCATCGGCTATGCGTACGCCTGCTTCCGTGGCCAGGTCGACTTCTCCGCCATCGGCAAGGCCGCATGGATCGGCCTGCCGGAATTCCGTCTGCCGCAGGTCGACTTCACCATCCTGCCGATGTTCATCCCAGTCGTGCTCGTGCTCATCGCCGAAAACGTCGGCCACGTCAAGTCCGTGTCCCAGATGACCGGCCGCGATTATGACGACCAGATCGGCACCGCCCTGTTCGCCGACGGTCTTGGCACCACCATCGCCGGTTTCGGCGGCGGTTCCGGCACCACCACGTACGGTGAGAACATCGGTGTGATGGCCGCCACCAAGGTGTATTCCACCGCCGCTTACTGGTGCGCCGCCGCGTTCGCGCTGATCCTGAGCCTGTGCCCGAAGTTCGGCGCCATCATCAACACCATTCCCGCCGGCGTGCTCGGTGGCGTGACCACCCTGCTGTACGGCATGATCGGCATGGTCGGCATCCGCATCTGGGTTGAGAACAAGGTCAACTTCGACAAGCCGGTCAACGTCATGGTGGCCGCCATCACCATGATCATCGCCATCGGCCAGTTCGAGTTCGCCTTCAACGGCATCTCCTTCAACGGCATCGCCATCGGCACCGTCGTCATCCTCGTCGCCTACCACGGCCTGAAGGCCATCGGCAAGGCGACCGGCACCATCGCCAAGGACGATCCGGACATCCTGTAACGGATCGCATCTCACGCTGGCTAGTTCAACGCCCGTCGGCCAAAAAGGTCGGCGGGCGTTTTTCATTGCCGTTTTCGTCAATCGATTGACGTGTTGCGTCGCATACGTTTTATGATGGTGTCTGTAAGCGATTGCGCAATGTGGCAAAGGAGACAACATGAGCACTGCGGCAGGAAAGAAAATCGCGATTGTGACCGGTTCCGCGCTTGGCTTGGGATATGAGCTGGCACGTCAGCTGATCGGCAAAGGCTGGTTCGTGGCCGGCATCGATTTCAACACGGCCCGTCAGGAGGAACTGTCCCGCACGTTCGGCGCGGACGAATACCGCGCCTTCGTCGGCGACATCAGCGACGAGGCGTTCGTGAAGGACTCCGTCGCGGCCATCAAGGAGATCGGCCACATCGACCTGCTCATCAACAACGCGGGACAGCCGTCGTTCAAAAAGCCGGTCGACTACGAGGCCGCCGACGTGGACAAGTGCCTTAAGGGGCTCAAAGGCATGATTCTGTGGAGCGTCGAAACATTGAAGGCCGACGGCGAGCAGGACCTCAAAATCGCCAATGTCATGTCCACCGCCGCCACACGCGGCAACGCCAACGAATCCGTCTACTGCGCCACCAAGTGGGGTGAGAAGGGGTATACGACAAGCCTCAAGGCGGCCTACAAGGGAACCAGTGTGAAGGTTGTGGGCGTGTATCCGGGAGGCATCGACACCGACTTCTACCATGACAGCCACGATTACGTGTCGTTGGACAAGCAGCATTCCTTCATGAGCGCCGCGGAACTGGCCGAAGTGGTGCTGTTCAACCTCGTCAACGACGCGAATCTGACGGTTTCCGACATCCTCATCGAACGCAACTACCGGTAGCGTCGGCCACCAGTCACAGCCAAGGCAAAAGTATCGGGCATGGGCTACTGTTAACAGGTTTGCGCAACGTGCGCAATGTTTGACATGAAAGGCCATTGTGCCCGATACCGCTGTGATTGAAAATGAAGATGCCCTCGCCGCCGATTTCGATGAGGCGGGCGAGGAGGAGGAACGCCCCCAGACGTTCGCCGAACTCGGCGTTCCCGGCCCGTTGGTACGCGTGCTCGCGGCCGATGGCAAGAAAACCGCTTTCCCGATCCAGGCCGACACCCTTCCCGATTCCCTGGCCGGTCGTGACATTCTCGGCCGAGGCCGTACCGGCTCCGGCAAGACCCTGGCGTTCTCGATTCCGCTGGTCGCGCGACTGGGTGAGGTCGACGCCGACGAGTACGAGAACATGAGCCAGTTCCGCCATGAGGTGGAACAGGTGCGCAAGGGGCATGCCGAGGAGCGGCGCGCCGACGATTTCCTGCCGCACCCGCGCGGCCTGGTGCTCGCTCCGACCCGTGAGCTGGCCAACCAGATCAACGACGTGCTGATGCCGCTCGCGCAGATGTACGGCATGACCACCACCACCGTGTATGGCGGTGTGCGCTACGCCCGCCAGATCCGCGATCTAAGGGCCGGCGCCGATATCGTCGTCGCATGCCCGGGCCGTCTTGAGGACCTGCTCGAACAGCATGCGCTGACCTTGGAGAAGGTCGAAGTGGCCGTGATCGACGAAGCCGACGAAATGGCCGACATGGGCTTCCTGCCGCCGGTCAAGCGCCTGCTCGGCCAAGTGTCGTTCGACGCGCAGATCATGCTGTTCTCCGCCACCCTCGACCATGGCGTCGACGAGGTGGTGAACACGTTCCTCACCGATCCGAAGATCCACAGCGTCGACTCCGCCACCGCGGCCGTCGACGAAATGACCCACCACGTGTTCGAAACCACGCAGGGCGACCGTCATGAGCTGGTCCGCACCCTCGCTTCCGGCAAGGGACGCCGCATCCTGTTCACCCGCACCAAATTCCAGACCCAGAAGCTCGCCAAGGACCTGACGAAGAACGGCATTCCGGCGGCCGAGCTGCACGGCAACCTGAGCCAGAACCAGCGTGACCGCAATCTCGCAGCCTTCGAATCCGGCGACGTGAACGTCATGGTCGCCACCGATGTGGCCGCCCGCGGCATCGACGTGTCCGGCGTGGAGCTCGTGGTGCAGGTGGAGCCTCCGGAGGACCCGAAATCGTTCCTTCACCGCTCCGGACGTACCGCGCGAGCCGGCCATTCCGGTGATGTGGTGACCATCGTGCTGCCGAACCAGCGCCGCCGCACCCGCCGCATGCTGCATGAGGCCGGACTGAAGGTCAAGCCGATCGAAGTGACCCACGATTCCCCGGAAGTGTTGGAATTGGTGGGCGAGCCGGCCGAACCGCGTTTCGGTTGGACGCTTGAGCAGTCCCAGCCGGCGGGCAATCCGCGTCGCAGGAAGCATGGCAAGGTCGGCGACGGTTCCGCGGAAAACGGCGGGCGCTCCGGACGCAACCGTTCCGGCGGACGCAACAAGGACCGGGGCAAGGACAAGGGCGGCAAGCCGTTCAAGTCCGAACGCAAGGACCGCGCGAATCGCAAGGGACGTGAAGAGCGCGCCGAAGTCGCCGAACGCGAGCAGCGTTTCGAACCGAAACAGAATCGCGCCGAACGTCGCGCCGCCAAGTTCGAAGGCCGCGACAACCGCGAATACGAGGCGCGCGAGCATCGTTGGGAACATCCTGAAATCCAAGAGGAGAAGCGCGAGAAGCACGAGGAGAAGCGCAACAACAAGCGTCGCGAAAAGTACGCGCGGCTGCATGAGCAGCAGCGTGCCGAAGCCGGCGAACAGCGTGGAACCGACAATCGCAAGCGGCGCTCCGTCGAGCGTTCCGATCAGCGTGGCCAATCCGATAGGAAGCCCGGCAAAAAGCAGTATGCGAAAAAGCAGGGCGCGCCGACCAAGAAGCAGCGCAAGGCCGAAGCCCGTGCCGAACGCCGTTACGAGGACGATCGCCAATACCGCAAGAACCGCGACGAACGCGACGACCGCCGTCAGGGCGGCAAACGCATCCATCGCAAGGAAATCCGCGTGATTCATGACGAGCGTGGCGAGGACGCGAAGCGTTATGACCGTCGCATGGAAGCCAAGTATGGCGATTCCGGTCGTCGTGGCGGTCACGGAGAACGCCACGACAAGCATGCGGGCGAAAGGCAGGGCAAGCCGTACCGCAAGCATGCGAAGATCCGCAAGGCGCCGTTCCGCTCCCGCTGACGTACGTCAACGGTCAAGCAAAAAGCCGTTCATTCCAGCAATCGCAAGGAATGAACGGCTTTTTTATACGGGATATCGCAGTATCAGCCGTTGACCGGCTGATACTGGTCGAGCGCGGTGAAGCAACGTTTATAGACCATCAGCATGATGATGCTGTCCGCCAGCAGCGTAAGCGCCGCGATGGTGGCGAGAATCATGAACTGGTATTTCGCCGCGTCGATGGGCTTGCCGCCGGCGATGATCTGACCGGCCATCATGCCCGGCACCGTCACAATGCCGGCGGAGGCGAGCGACGCGGTGGTGGGCAGCAATCCCAGACGGATCGACGAGACGATACTTGGACGTGCCGCCTCCCACGTGGTGGCACCCAACGCCAGCAGCGTGTCCACTTCGTCACGACGTTCCTTCATGCTTTCAAAGAACCGGCTCAACCCCACCGCCAACGCCGAAACGGTGTTGCCCAGCAGCATGCCGGTCAACGGCACCACCAATTGCGGCGCATACCACGGTTGCGGACGGATGATGAGCTCGGTGACCAACGAGATCATGATGAGCATGGTCACGACCAGACTCAGGAACACCGTTCCAGCCAAGCCCTTCGGCACACCTTTCGCACGCGAAAGAGTGATCTGCACGGCCGCGATGAGCATGAACGCCACAAGCAGCAGCACCAGCCACGGATTGTTCGAACGGATGACGTACTCCATGATGAAGCCCATCGCGCACAATTGCAGCAGCGCACGGCAAGCCGACCACAGAAGCGTGCGCCCCACGCCCATACGCATGGTTTCGGAGATGCCGGCGGCAATGGCCACCATCACCAGTGCGGCGATGAGACCCCAGATATCGATCGCATAGTAGTTGCCGTTCATGCGACGCTCCCTTCTACCGTGTTACCCGTCGCAGTACCGTCCGCTTCGGCGTTGCCGGACTGCGTGAGCGTGCCATTGGCAAGACGCATGACACGTGTGGCACGGCCATCCGGCGGCCGGTGTCGGATACGAACGATCGCCATGCCGTCCGCCGCCGCTTTGGCGAGGATGCGCGCCACTTTCTCGGCGTTGTCGTCATCCAATCCGGCGTCCACTTCGTCGGCGAGCAGCACCTTCGGACGGGTCAGCAACGTACGTGCAAGGCTCACGCGCGCCGCCTGACCGCCGGACAAGTCGTGTGGCGGACGGTTCAGATCGATGTCGGCACAGCCCATATTGTCCAAGGTTTCACGGATTCTGCCGTCCGGCAACGCATCGGTGGGGGAGATTCTGCGCGGCCCCTGCTTCGTTCTCGCCGACTGGCGTATGGCAAGCGTGAACGGCAGACGAATCGCCTGCGCCACCGTCTCGCCCAACAGCACCGGCTTCTGCGGCAGGTACGCGACCTGCGCGCGCCACTGCTGCGGGGTGAAATCGTCGGCGGAACGGCCATCCAACCGTAAATCGCCTGACGCGCGCGGATTGAGCCGTGCGAAAGCGGTCAGCAGCGAGCTCTTGCCTGCGCCGGACGGTCCGACCAAGTCCACGATTTCGCCAGGCTCGATGGCGAAGGACAATCCGGAGAATATGGTGCGGCGTTCGCCGTCGACCATAATCGAACAGCGCACGTTCGATGCTTCGAATACGTATGTCATAGCCAAAACCATACGCCAATAGCGAACGGTTCACGGCGGTTTCAGGGTTTTCCCTGAGTTTTGAGGCGAAATCAGCCATAAGGATGACGCGTGCCCGTTATTTTGCGTACTACAACTGTCAAGTTGAAGGAAAACCTATATGTTGGGGATGGGAAATATGCGTCAGTGGCTTATGAACATAAGCCTGGTCGGAGGCTGGTTTCCGGCGGCGGCGTTCGCCGTCGTCGCAGTGCTGTCCGTAACCCTGCTGGTTAGCGCGGCCGTTCCGAAACGGGACGGACGCATACTGGCTACCGTGCTGCCGATCGGCGTTGCGGCCGTGTCCGGAATGATCGGCTATATGGTAGCTTGGCTGCTGTCCGACGTGTTCGTGGTGTTCGGCGTCGGATTGGGATCCCGTGTGATGGCTTGGGTGGCGGCTGGTTTCGCCATCGCTGGTTTCGCCATCGCGCATATCGTGTTGAGCAGGGGCATGATGCGCGTGGCCGCGGCCATCTTGACCGTATTCGCGATACTGGCCGCGGCGATCGGCATCGACCAATCGTACGGCGAATACGCCACCATCGGCTCGCTGTTCGGCGAGGATTCCTACAGCCAAAGCCGATCTGACCGGACTGGCCAAACGCAAGGACCTCATCACCGTCGCACAGTGGCGCAAACAGGCCGCCAACGGCACAATCCGCAATATTCCGGCGAACGGAACTGTCAACAAAATCGACATTCCGGCCACGAAATCGCAGTTTGAAGCACGCAAAGCCCTCGTCTACCTGCCTCCGGCGGCATTGGCCGACTCGAAACGCAAGCCGGCCCTGCCGGTCGTCCTCATGCTGAGCGGGCAGCCGGGCAGTCCGGGACGTGTCTTCCAAGCCGGCGGCATCCAAACCATGATGGACGGATATGCGAAAACCCACGACGGACTCGCCCCAATCGTCATCGCAGCCGATCAGCTTGGCGCCGATTCGCACAACACGCTATGCGTGGATTCGAAGGTGTACGGCAATGCGCTGACCTACCTGACGCAGGACGTGGTCGACTGGGTGAAAACCAACCTGCCCGCCGCACAGGATGCCAAGGATTGGGCCATCGCCGGATTCTCGCAAGGCGCCACATGTTCGCTGCAGATCGGCGTGAACCATCCCGACCTGTTTGGCACCATGATTCCCACCGACAGCGAAATCAAACCGACCAACGGCAGCCGACAGGAAATGATCGACCGGTTCTTCGACGGCGACACCACAGCCTATGAGAACCAAGTGCCGGTCAACGCCATCCGCAACCACGCGCCCACCCATCAGATGCTCATCATAGGCGCGGGGGAGAAGGACACCACCTCAATACGCAACGTCAAAACAATCGCGCCGGTCGCGGCGAAAGCCGGCATGCGCGTCGCCGCCGTCGAATCGTCCGGCAACGCACACGACTGGCACGCCGTGCAGGACGTGCTGCGTTACGGGCTCGCCGTATTCGGCCACGACACCGGACTGGATGGTGCGAACCCGAACCTATCCGACTATCCGAATCTCAAACGCATCACGATATGACGATCCTGAACACAAACCCGCAAGCCTGAGAATCCCAGAAAAGGAAAGAAATGACTCAAACGCAAACCGCACCTGCTAAACCAGCCGAGGCATCACCCGCGAAACCACTGTTCGGCTTCCGCGCGCTGCTCGCCGATCTGGCCGGATGGATCAGACGACACCTGCTCACCGTCTGCCTCGTGCTGTTCGTCATCCTCATCAACGTGGGCACGCAGATCGTGTGCGCGCTCATACGTCAGCCGTTCCCGCCGAGCCTGGCCAAAATAAGTTTCGAAGCGCTCGCACGCGGCCGCTGGTACACCGCGCCGATATCCATGCTATACGTGCCGAATCTGGGCCGTCTGCTCATCGACGTTCCGCTCATGCTGGTTGCGTTCGGCCTGGCCGAATCGGTGATCGGCAAAATCAAAACCGCATGGGTGTCCGTCATCACCACACTGGGTGGCGTGGCCTTGGGCATGGGACTGTGCTCCCTATCCGACGGGCGCAGCCCCCAATGGCATGCGATCTCGCATGATGGCGCCATCCTTGGTCCGCTGATTCTCGTCGCCGGCACCCTTATGTGCGCCAGCGCGTTCACAACCATGCTGTGGCGCCGCCGTATCCGCGTGATCGGCTATGCGGTCGTGCTCATCATGTTCCTCTACCGAGGCGAGGTGAGCGACTACTGCCTGCTTGCCATTTCGGTGATTGGCCACGTGCTCGGCTATCTGATGGCCTCCCGCACACATGGCGACGAATACCGGCATGGCGCCATCTACGAAATGCGTCGGCTTATCGGCATCGTCGCGGGCGTGCAGGCCATCGGCTCGCTCGTCGCCGTCTCGTCACGCCAATCGTTCGGCCTGCTGTCCATGTTCGGACTGTTGACCGGCTCCACCGACTTCGACACCGGACGTGTGGTCGACTGCCTCAGCGGCGCCTCGCATACGGACTGCTTCACGCAATACCGCATGATGCGTTTCACCATGCCCGGCAACTGGCTGGTATCCATCACGCCGACGCTGATGCTGCTGCTCATCGCCTGGGGTCTGTATCGAGGCCGTCATCTCGCAGCCACGCTCAGCATCGTGTTCAACGCATGCACCATTGCCCTATCGACGGTGTTCTATGTGGCTATTCCGCTGTCCTACGTGGACGGCTCCGACGCCGGTGCATACATGGATGCGATATCCGCATTGCAACGGCACGGCGCATTCCACGCGATGCTGGCCACGATGGCGTTGCCGCTGCTGTGCATCGTCATCATCATCATCCTGTTCCGCGCATGTTTCACCATTCGCACGAAAAGCGAGACCGTGCTGCGCGGTATCGCCATCACGTTCGCCGCATTCGTATTACTGGGATTGCTGTACGTCGGCTACGGCCTGTCCATGCCGTCCGGCTTCAACGAAACGCCGCTGCTGGTCGATCTGATCGCAGACTACGTGCAGCGTTTGCTGCCGATTGGCCTGCTAAGTGGCGTGGAACCGGCGTTCGTGCCGGTCGGACTGCTTTCCGAAATCGTCTACCAGTACGTCGGACCGATGTTTTGGCTGGTCGCGCTGTGCTGCACATGGGGTGGTCTGCGTGACCGTTCCATGATCAACGACGCGTACCGTCACCGCGTGGACGAGATCATCGGACTCGGCGGCGAATCCATGTCGTTCATGGCCACTTGGAAAGGCAACGATTACTGGTTCTCCGCCACCGGCCGTTCCGCAATCGCCTACCGCGTGTCGTACGGCATCGCATTGACCGTCACCGGACCTTTCGGCGACCCAGACGAATATGAGGACGATCTGCATGCGTTCGCCGGCTTCTGCACCCAACGTTCCCTGACGCCGGTGTTCTACAGCGTGCACGCCGAACAACGTGACGCGTTGGTCTCCGCCGGCTGGAACGCGCTCGACGTCGGCACCGAAATGGTGATCGACCCGGCCGCATGGCAGACGCGCGGCAAGAAATGGCAGGACGTACGCACCGCCATCAACAAAGCCAAGCGCGACGGCATCACCGACGTGCTCACCACATTCAAGGAATCGCCGTTCTCCGTGCAGACGCAGATCCGTGAGATCTCCACGCAATGGGCCGGCGAGAAGGCCCTGCCTGAAATGGGCTTCACCCTGGGTGGCGTGGACGAGCTGGTCGATCCACGCGTCAAACTGCTGTACGCGGTGGACACGGACGGTAAGGTGCTGGGCGTCACCAGCTGGCTGCCGACCTATGAGAACGGCAAAGTGGTCGGATGGACGCTCGACTTCATGCGTCACCGTACCGACAGCGTCAACGGCATCATGGAATTCCTCATCGCCCGCATGGCCGAACGGCTGCGCGACGAAGGCGAAGTGCGATTCATGAGCCTGTCCGCGGCGCCACTTGCCGGCATGAGCGGCGAAGGCCACGAACAGGGGGAGAGCGCCGTGCTCGACCACGTGCTGCAGATGGTGGCCGACATCATGGAACCGGCTTACGGATTCCACTCCCTGTTCCGCTTCAAACTCAAGTTCCATCCGGATGAAGCCAAAGTGTACATCTGCTATCCGGATCCGGCGAAACTGCCGCAGATCTCGCTTGCCGTCGCGCAGGCCTACGTGCCGTCGCTCACCCCAGCCGAAGCCATGCGATTCGTACGCACCATCGTGCCTACGAAAACGAACTGAAACCATGCGACCGGTTGACGGCCCGTCATCCCTGAGATGGGCCGTCGCTTTGGGTGCGCTCGGGGCTACACTGGGGAAGGTTCATAAAAAGTACTACGTTTCTCCATGAAAGGGAACAGTATGTCAGCTGAAGCAAACGTCGGCGTCGTCGGTCTGGCTGCCATGGGCGGCAGCCTCGCACGCAATCTCGCTCACCACGGCAACAAGGTCGCCGTGTTCAACCGCACCTACGCCCGTACCGAAAAGCTCATGAACGAGCACGGCACCGAAGGCGAGTTCTTCCCGGCGAAGACCCTCGAGGAATTCGTAGACAGCCTCTCCAAGCCGCGCACCGCCATCATCATGGTCAAGGCCGGCGAACCCACTGACGCCATGATCAACGCGCTCGCCGACCTCATGGAACCGGGCGACATCATCGTCGACGCCGGCAACGCCTACTTCCCGGACACCATCCGCCGTGAGAAGGAAATCAGTGCGCGTGGCCTGCACTTCGTGGGCTGCGGCGTTTCCGGCGGTGAGGAAGGTGCCCTCCTCGGCCCGTCCATGATGCCTGGCGGTTCCGAAGAATCCTGGAAGACCCTGAAGCCTATCTTCGAATCCATCGCGGCCAAGGCCGAAGGCGAACCGTGCGTGACGCACATCGGCCTCAACGGCGCCGGCCACTTCGTCAAGATGGTGCACAACGGCATCGAATACTCCGACATGCAGCTCATCGCCGAAAGCTACGACCTCATGCGCCGTGGCCTGGGCATGACCCCGGCCGAAATCGGCGACGTGTTCGAGGAGTGGAACAAGACCGAACTCGACTCCTACCTCATTGAAATCACCGCCGAAGTGCTGCACCAGGTCGACAAGAAGACCGGCAAACCGCTCGTCGACCTCATCGTCGACCACGCCGGCATGAAGGGCACCGGCACCTGGACCGTGCAGACCGCACTGTCCCTCGCCGTGCCGGTCACCGGCATCGCCGAAGCCGTGTTCGCCCGCGGCCTGTCCTCCGAAGCCGACCTGCGTGAGGAAGCCCAGAAGCAGGGCTTCGCCGGCCCCGACGGCAAGTTGAACCTCAACGACGACGAGAAGAAGGCCTTCATCGAAGACATCCGCCAGGCCCTCTACGCCTCCAAGATCGTCGCCTACGCACAGGGCTTCAACGAGATCACCACCGCCGCCAAGGAATACGGTTGGGATATCGACCTCGCCGCCGTGGCACGCATCTGGCGTGGCGGCTGCATCATCCGCGCGAAGTTCCTCAACCGCATTTCCGAAGCGTTCGAATCCGGCGAGGCCAACGTGTCACTGCTGTTCGCCCCGTACTTCAAGAACGCCATCGAAAACGCCGAGAAGTCCTGGCGTAACGTGGTGGCCCAAGCCGCCGTCAACGGTCTGCCGACCCCGGCGTTCGCATCCTCGCTGTCCTACTTCGACGGCCTGCGTTCCAAGCGTCTGCCGGCCGCCCTGATCCAGGGCCAGCGTGACTACTTCGGCGCCCACACCTACCAGCGTGTGGACCAGCCGGGCGCGTTCCACACCCTGTGGGCCGAGCCGGGCCGCGAAGAGATCGAAGCCTGATTCCCCTTGAGCCTGAAGCATAAGGCATCCGAAACATAGATGAAGCCCCGCAACACGATATGTTGCGGGGCTTCATCGTTATACCGGTTATACCGTTGCTTTATCGGCGTGCAGGAACCGCATCACAGCTTGGATGCCGCTCCTTCATCGATAAGCCACAACAGCTCTTCGCCGTCGGCATAGGAGCTTGGCGCATGCGGATTGTCGCGCTGGGCGAACGCCGCCTTCACCGCGTCGGCCTTGCGCGTCTCGGACGTGAACACCCATGTGTGCTTCGAACGGGCGATCATCGGCACGGTCAACGTCACACGCAGCGGCGGCGGTTTCGGCGAATCACGCACACCGGCCACCAGCACATGCGGATCGTCGATTTCAGCCTCGCCATGGTCGGGGAACAGGGACGCGAAATGCGCGTCCGGACCCACGCCGAACATCGCGATGTCAAGCGCCGGCTCGCTGCCCAACTGCTCGACAAGCTCCCGCTGGTATTCCGCGGCAGCGGCAGCCAGCACGGCATCCGTCTGTTCTGGGGAAGCGGACGCGATCTCATCCGCGTCACGTCCGTCAGCCGGCATTTCGTGGATGTTTCCAGCCGGCATGAGGCCATCATCGATAAGCTTGCCGAACCAAGCCTCGCGCGCCTGCTTGGCGTTGCGGTCGTCATCATCGGCCGCAACGAAACGCTCATCGCCCCACCACACGTGCACACGGCGCCAATCGACGGCATCGGCCAACGGGCTTTCACCCATCACCTTAAGCACGTAAATGCCATCGGTGCCGCCGGTCACGGCAATGTCCACACGCTGCCGGTCCGGCTCGGACAGCAGGTCGATGATGGTCAGCAATGTGCGCGCGGCCACGGCCTGCGCCAATACTTCGGGATTCGGATACACAATGGTCTTACGTTCTGCCATATTCGCTCCTTATACGATGTCGCCCCACCGATTCACGGCAGGGCGACTGGTTGTCGTTTGACGGTTCAGCGCTTCGGATTGATCAGATCCCAGCCCTGCGTCACCACTTCCGCATAGATCTCATCCGGGTAGAGTCGGCCCAGCTCCTCGCTTAGGCATTCCTCCAACGTGCGCGCCGGCACGCTGATGGTCTGCGGCGACTGTCCCGGCACGTTCAGCACGGCGATGCCGTCATCCGTGGAGGGACGTTCCAGACTCATCACGCCGTCGGAACGGCTAAGATACACGCCGGTCACCGCGGTGGCGTTCGGATCGTCCTCCACCACCACCGGCACGTTGAGCCGTAGCCTCAGCCATGCGGCCAGCAGGTCCATCGGCAGGTAATCCTTCTTGCCGGTCACACGCACGCCGCTCACCGGCAGGTGCGGCGGCTGGTCGAGCATGGAAGCCAGCATCGCCCGCCAAACTGTCAGACGCGTCCATGACATGTCCACGTTCTTCGACGACCAGTTACGGCGCAGATCGTCCATCGTGCGTCGTGGATTCGACGAATGCATCGCATCCGTGATACGGCTGCGCGCCATCGAGCCCAACAAATCGGTGGACAGGTTCGCCGGCGCCTCGTTCGGCCACCAGGCCACCACCGGCGCGTCCGGCACCAGCAGTGGAATCACCAACGTATCCGCGTGATACACCAGACCGCCGAGCGGACGCAGCACGATGATCTCGCCCGCGCCGGCGTCGGAACCGAACCGCACTTCCGCGTCGAGGAACGTGTGCGGCTGACCGTCATCGGTATCGGCATCCATCTTGCGCGAATTCGGTGCGATGGCGATCACCCGGCAGGGGTGTTCGCGGCTGGCGCTGTTCGCCACTTCGAGGTCGTGCTCCAGCGACGCCTCGTTCGTGGAGATCAGCAGCGTGAGCACACGGCCCAAGGCGGCCTCGCCACGCTCTTCGTGCAGTTCGTCGATCTTCGCCGAAATCTCACGGGTTTCGGTGTTCTTCATGGTAATGATCACGGCATCCTCCAACGGTGTCCATCGCGGGCCAGCATCTCGGTGGCCTCCTGCGGTCCCCAAGTTCCGGAACGGTATGGCTGCGGCTGGCCAAGCGTGGACCAGAACTCCTCGATCGGGTCGAGGATCTGCCAGCTCAGCTCCACCTCGCGGGTGGTCGGGAACAGCGGCGGATCGCCCAGCAGCACGTCGAGAATCAGACGTTCGTAGGCTTCCGGAGACGATTCGGTGAACGAACGGCCATAGCCGAAGTCCATTGATACATCACGCACCTCCATCGAAGTGCCGCCCGGCACCTTCGAGCCGAATCGCATGGTCACGCCCTCGTCCGGCTGCACGCGAATCACGATCGCGTTCTTGCCGAGCTCCTTCGTCGCGGTCGATTCGAACGGCAGGTGCGGCGCGCGCTTGAAGATCACGGCGATTTCCGTGACGCGCTTGCCCAAACGCTTGCCGGTACGCAGATAGAACGGCACGCCAGCCCAACGGCGCGTGTCCACGTCCAGTCGAATCGCGGCATACGTTTCGGTGGTCGACGCCGGATCGATGCCCTTCTCGTCCAGATAGCCGACCACTTCGTGCGAGCCCTGCCATCCGGCCGCGTACTGGCCTCGTGCCGTATGTGCCGCCAAATCCTTCGGCAGACGCACGGCGGACAGCACCTTCGTCTTTTCAGCCGTCAGATCGGCGGCGGAGAAGGAAACCGGCTCTTCCATGGCGGTCAATGCCATAAGCTGCAGCAGATGGTTCTGGATGATGTCGCGTGCGGCGCCGATACCGTCGTAATAGCCGGCACGACCAGCCACGCCGATGTCCTCGGCCATGGTGATCTGCACATGGTCGACGTAATTGTTGTTCCAGATCGGCTCGTACATGGCGTTCGCGAAACGCAACGCCAGCATGTTCTGCACGGTCTCCTTGCCAAGATAATGGTCGATGCGGAACACGCTCGACGGGTCGAACACTTCGGAGACCACGCGATCGAGCTCCTTGGCGCTGGCCAGGTCATGACCGAACGGCTTTTCGATGATCACACGACGCCAAGCACCCTTGTCGCTTTTCGCCAGACCACAGTCGGCCAGCTGACGGGACACCTGCGGGAACGCGCGCGGCGGCACCGACATGTAGAACGCGTGATTGCCGCGCGTGCCACGGTCGCGGTCAAGCTCGGCGACCGTGTCGGACAGACGCTCGAACGCTTTCGGATCATCGAACGTGCCCTGTACGAAACGGATACCGGCCGCAAGCTGCTTCCAAGTCGACTCCTTGAACGGCGTACGGCAATGCGCCTGCACGTTCTCCTTGACGAAGTCCTTGAAATGGTCCTCGGTCCAGTCGCGGCGTGCGAAGCCTGTCAGACCGAAGCTTGGCGGCAACAAGCCACGGTTGGCCAGATCGTAGATGGCGGGGAGCAGCTTCTTACGGGACAGATCGCCGGTCACGCCGAAAATCACGATGCTGCATGGGCCTGCGATGCGGGGAAGTCTCAGATCGCGCGGGTCGCGCAGCGGATTCGTCCATGCGTCGGCCGCGTTGGATGCGGTTGAAACGGTTTCACTCATGCCTTTCATACTAACGCGCGGGCTCCACTCGCCGCCAAAGGGAATTCGAAAACGTCATGGCCCTTTTTTAGAGCATCCTACAAAACGGCATGGCGGTTCCCTCGTTTGGTGCCGCCACTACAATGCCTTCGGAAGCGAACGACGAGCCGGCTGCGGCTGGCGGAGGCAAAAACGTGGTGCACAACAAGCAGGGCATAGACATGCTGCACGGGCGCATATGGACGAAAGTCCTGCGATTCGCGCTCCCCGTGGCGGCGACCGGCATTCTGGAACAACTCTTCAACGCATCCGGCATCATGATCGTCGGCAACTTCTCCCAATCCGACGGCACCGCCGCGGTCGCGGCCGTCGGCTCCAACGCGCCCGTCACCGGACTCATCCTCAACCTGTTCATCGGCATCGCTCTCGGCGCGAACGTCGTCATCGCCAACGCCATCGGACGAGGCAGCCGCGAAGCGGTGCGCAACGCCGTGCACACGTCCATCGTCACCGCCCTGATCGGCGGCGTGATCGTCGCCATCATCGGAGAATTGCTCGCCGGACCGCTTCTCGGCATGCTCAACGTGACCGCCGACGTGTTCCCCCTGGCGCTCGCATACCTGCGCATCTACCTCATCGGCATGCCCGTCATCCTGCTATACAATTTCGAAACAGCCATCTTCCGCAGCATCGGCGACACCCAGGCTCCGCTCGCCGTACTCGCCATCTCCGGCGTGCTCAACGTGACCATGGGACTGATTTTCGTCGTACTGTTCCATTGGGGTGTTTCGGGCGTCGCAACGGCCACCGTCATCGCGAACGTCGTCAGCTCCATGATTCTGCTGTATCGACTGGTTCATACTGACGCAGCCATCCATGTTGATTTGCGCGAGCTCGGCATCGACTGGTTCACCCTGCGTCAGATTCTGCGCATCGGACTGCCCGCCGGCGTGCAAAGCGCGGTGTTCGCCGTGGCCAACATCATCATCCAAGCCGCCATCAACAGTCTCGGCACCGTTGTCATGGCCGCCTCCAGCGCCGCGTTCAACATCGAAATCATCGCCTACTACGTGCTCAACTCGTTCAGCCAGGCCTGCGCCACCTTCACCGGGCAAAACTATGGAGCCAAACGGATCGGACGCTGCAAGCGCGTGCTTGGCATCTGCATTCTGGAGGATTTCATCGCCACCGCGGCCACCATCGCCGTCGTGCTGTTCTTCGGCCATAGTCTGCTGGCGTTGTTCGATGCGACACCGGAGGTCATTTCCGTCGGCTACACCAGACTCGTCATGGTGTTCTCCGCCTACACGTTCAGCATGCTGTACGAGGTCATGTCCGGATATCTGCGCGGCTTCGGCATCTCACTGGTGCCGGCGCTGCTCACCGTAATCGGCGTGGTCGGCGTGCGCATCACCTGGATCGCGTTCGTGTTCCCCGCGCATCGCACGTTCGAGGCCATCATGATCGTCTACCCGATCAGCCTCGCCGCAACCGCCGTACTCATCGGCATCGCTCTGCTCTGCTACCGTCCGTCCAAGCGATTTGCCGTTAAACCTTAAGCGTGTGCGGCTTGCCGCCGTTCATGAACGCGGCGATTCGCCGGGTCAGAGCGCGGGGAAGAACCCGTTCCGCGAGCGCGCCCGCCTTGGTGAGCGGACCATGGTAGGCGAGGGTTGAGCCGCGCATCATCCTGCGGTAGGCGTACGTGGCAAGCTGACGTGCGGTGGCCGGTTTGGTCATGGTGAAGAAGTTGCGGCCACTCATATTCGCAGCCTTCTGAAAGCCGGTCGTGGTCGGACCGGGACATACGCAGGTCACCGTCACGCCCGTGCCGCGCAATTCGTGGGCCACGGCCTCGGATAGCGAGCGCACGAATGCCTTCGACGCGAAATACATCGCCATGTATGGGCCTGCCATCATCGAGGCGACGGACGAAATATTCAAAATCCTGCCATGCCCGTTGGCGCGCATGTCTCGGCCATACTGATACGTCAACTCAGCGAGCGCATGCATGTTGAGCTGCATCATCTCGTTTTGCCGGTTCCAGTCGGCGTCGAGAAAATCCGTCCAGTCAGCGAAGCCTGCGTTATTAACGAGATGGTCGACCGCAATACCTTGTGATGTGGTGAAATCATGGAGTTTCTTCGGTGCGTTGGCTTCGCTCAGATCTATGGCGAACGTCACCACATGCACGCCAAAACGCTGCTCGAGCTTGGTTTTTATCATGTCAAGCCGTTCCTGGCTGCGGGCGGTGATCACCAGGTCATGTCCGTCCGCTGCGAACAGCGCCGCCAGTTCGCGTCCGATGCCGCCGGACGCTCCCGTGATGAGTGCGTATCCCATGCCAACTCCTTCGTTTTGGTCCTATCTCGCCTATGAATGGCGGATTTGCGGGTCTGCCTGATGCTATCTCCACTATAGATGGCGGATGTTTTTCGACTTATACCCCCTGAGATAGCGTATGGGGGTAAAAAGCGCGGCTTTTCACTTTGCCGTCCGCCATCTATAAGCGAGATAACATGTGTCGAAAGACGAAATCCGCCATCCATAGGCGAGATAGGTGTTTTGTGGAGGGATGGAGGACAGTGGTGAAAACAAAGTCGCATTACGATTCGCCGCTTGGCGGCATCACGCTGATCACCGACGAAACGGCATTGCTCGGCCTGTGGTTCGATTGGCAGCCAGGCTATGCGGACGATGATTCCGCGGTTTTGGGTGATTCGCCGACGATTGGCGCCGCGAAACGATGGCTGGACGAATACTTTGCAGGTTGCATACCTCGGACCGAAGTGCCGTTGCGGCTGGAAGGCACGCCGTTTCGCAAGGAAGCATGGGCATTGCTGCGGAAAGTGCCATACGGCGAAACGGTTTCATACGGCGGACTCGCACGTCGATTGGAGTTGAAACGTGCGGACGGGCGTAGGGTATCCGCACGCGCCATCGGGGGAGCGGTGCACCGCAATCCGATCGCGCTTATCGTGCCCTGCCATCGGGTCGTCGGCGCTGACGGCAGTCTCACCGGTTATGCGGGAGGCATTGAAACCAAAATCCGTCTGCTCCAACTCGAAGGCGTGCTGAAGCAGACGGAACGGATGGATGTGGATTGCGAATCTATAGACCGGATTTGGCGATCCACCCGCTGACGGCTTCGGCGGCTTTACTTGCGTTGTTCTGTGCGTCGGTCCCCATGACCGCAAGCCCCGGCTTCACCGTCGTCTTGGTGATTGCGGTGATACGTTCCGGAGTCCGTCCAAGCCCGCTGCCGCCGTGCGTGCAGAACGGATAAATGGTTTTGCCGGACCAGTCGCGGCTTTCCAGAAAAGCGTACACGGGCATCGGCATATCGCCGCACCAAATCGGATAGCCAAGGAACACGGTATCGGACGAATCGAGCGCATCGACATCGCCGCTGAGCGTGAACGGCGGACGCGCGTTGACACGCTGCTCCTCCTGCACCATTTCTGAGGTCGCGGCGTACCGTTCCGGATAAAGCTCGGTACGTGTGATTTCAATCATCGGCGAATCGGTCCGCCGGGCCACCTCTTGGGCAAGCTTCGCGGTATTGCCGACCGTCACCTCGCCCACTTCGTAGTTTTCGCCGGCGCGGGAGAAAAACACCACCACCATGTTGCGTCCTTTCATAGTCCTTGAAGAGGCCGTTGCCGCATCCGTCATGCGTCAGTCCAAGGGTTTATCAGTCCATCTTTGGAAACGATTGTGCTCGATACGCGAGCAGACCGTCGATGAACCGTGCAAGACCCTCGATCATGCGTGCACGCGGACAGGCCACGTTGATACGCACGAAATCATGACCGTTGCCACCATATTCGGAACCCTCGGAGAACATCACCTTATGCTCGCGCTTGAGATAATCGCACAACGCATCCGTGTCATGCGTGATGGCCGAACAGTCGACCCACAACAGGTAGGTGGCATGTCCTTCGACCATGATGATGCGCCGGTCGGCCGGCACCGAAGCGTTGTATTTGTCGAACATCGCACGCGCGGTCGCCTTGTTGCCGGCCAGATAGGCTCGTAATTCGTTCAGCCACGGTTCGCCCTCATTGAACGCGGCCAGGGTGGCGTCCATGGCGAAGGCGTTCGGCTCCGCCACCTCATCGGTGTTCAAAGCTCGCCACACCTTATGACGCAACACCGGATTCGGAATCATCACGGCCGCGGAATTCAGTCCTGCGATGTTGAACGTTTTGGTCGGAGCCATGCAGGTCACCGAATTCATCGCGCAATGCTCACCCACCGAGGCGAACGGCACGTAATCGAAACCCGGATCGGTCAGATCGCAGTGAATCTCATCGCTGACCACCGTCACATGATGCTTCCAGCACAGTTCGCCGATACGTTCCAAAGTCTCACAATCCCAAATACGGTCGATCGGATTATGCGGGTTGCACAGAATCATCAGCGTGGTCTGCGGGTCGGCGAGTTTCGTTTCGAAATCAGCCCAATCGATCTCGTAATGTCCTTCGCCGTCATAGGCGAGCGGCGATTCAAGCACACGGCAGCCATTGTTGAGAATCGAATTGAAGAAGATGTTGTAGACCGGCGTCATGATCACGACGTTCTCGTTCGGCGTGGTGAGTTTCCTGACCATGCTGGAGATCGCCGGCACCACACCGGTGCAGAACACCAGCGAATCCGGGTCGATGGCAAGCCCATGACGGCGTCCCCACCAATCCACGTACGCCTGATTCCATTCTGGCGGCACGATCGAATAGCCGAAAACGCCATGCTCGACGCGCCGACGCAACGCCTCGCGGATTACGGGCGCGGTCTGGAAATCCATATCCGCCACCCACATGGGCAGCGCGTCGCCAGCCTCCTCCCATTTGAGCGAGTACGTGCCGGAACGGTCGATCGGAGTATCGAAATCGTAAGTCATACCGCCAATCCTACCTACTGTTATGCGGCGTCGGCTGTCACGATCGTCGTGGCCGTCGGATCGATTTTCGCCGGATCGAGCGTCAGCTCGTTGATATGGTCGGCGCGAATCGTGCCGGACGAAGGATTGAACACGCTGTCGATCGTGCCGCGCACGTCGGCATCGACGGAGGAATATTCGAACGCGAGCGTCGTATTGACGAGCCGGCAGTCACGCAACACCAGATGGTCCACGTAGCACAGGCCCTGCAGACTTTCGATCGTGCAATGCTCGAACGTCACGTTACGCGAGTTCCACGCCAGATACTCGCCGGAAATGAACGAATCGCGCACCGTCACGTTCTCGCAGTTCCAGAAACAATCCTTCGAAATCAGACGGGAATTGGAAATCTCCACGTTCCTTGCGCCATCGAACGGATAATTGCCCACCAAACGTAGGTTGTCGGCTTTCACATCCGCGCAATTCATCGCCAGATAGTCGCCATGCGCGCTCACATTGTCCAACGTCACGCCGGAACAGGCCCACAACGTCTCCTCGGCGTTGACGAAATCCACGTTGCGTAACGTCACGTCATGGCAGCGGCGGAAATTCTTCGGCGCCTCGATCGTCGAATCCTCCACCGTGATATGGTCCGTGTACCATACGCCCGCACGTGCCATCTCAAACCACGTGCAGTCCTTCGCATCGATATCCGAGCAATACCACAGCGGATACTTCCATTTGAACGAGCTCGACCTCAGTTCGATGTCATGGGCATGCTTCAACGGCGATTCGCCATCGTCGAAAATCGTATCGACGTACCGGCGGTCATGCGCGAAGAACTCCGCGCGCTCGCCGGTGAGGAACGCCTGGCGGGTTTCGGACATGTCCTGCTCTGCAGCGGATGTAAATGTATCTGGAGTGTTATTCACCGTATGCTCCTTCATGCTCTGTTGGAAGAGAATAGGAACTTCAAGTACTTGAAGTCAAACAGGGAGCCACGTTCGTCTGAAACGAACACGGCTCCCTGCGGAAAATCGGGAAATGCGCGCCGAAACAGGCAGAGGAATCAGCCGATCAGCGCTGCCGGATACTTCGCCACGGCGGCGTCGATCTGCTCATCGGTGGACGTGGCGACGCCTTGGATGAGGAACGGCTTCAGATATGTGGCATGCGTATGACGGAACGTGGTCTCGAACGGGGAAAGCAGCTCCTCCATGGTGCGCACATGGCTGCCTTCACGCGTGTAGGAGTCCGCCGGAGAGCCGGTGGACACGGCCAACATGAACTCCTTGCCTTCGAGCGCCCGCCCGCCGCCGTAGGCCCAGCCGGCCTTGATCACGTCATCCTCCCACTGCTTGAGCAGCGCGGGGGAGCTGTACCAGTAGAACGGGAACTGCAGCACGATGCGGTCATGCGTTTCGATGAGCTCCTGCTCATGTTCGACGTTGATTTTGAAGTCGGGATATGCGGCGTACTCGTCCACCACGGTCACGTCGCCGGTCTCGTTGGCCGCGTCCATGAGCTTGCGGTTGACCTGCGATTTTTCCAGATGCGGGTGGAACACCAGTACCAGTGTCTTCATTCATGCTCCTTGTCCAAAGGTTTTTCGTTACGTTCCAGTATGCAGCATGATAATCTCGCCGCGCATGCTTTGTACGTAATCCGTCGATGTCCACGCGCCGATACGGTTGCGCATGGTTTGTCGGGGTCGGCGATAGTATGTTGGCCGTCGTTGTGGCGCGTCGGGGTATATCAGGGCGCGGCAAGAGAAGGCATGAGAAGAGAAGCATGGGAACGGACGGAAGAAGGGCTGATATTTAATGGTGCGGACGCAGAACAGGAACGCCGTCATGGGCAAGGCGTTCAGAACGGCATTGCCGCGGACGTCGCCGGTCTGCATCAGCTTTTTCCTTCTGGCGTTGTCGTACGGCGTGCTGATGGGCACGCGCGGCTTCTCGTTCCTGTGGCCCATGTGCATGAGCGCGTTCATCTTCACCGGTTCCATGGAATTCGTCACCGTGAATCTGCTGGTGTCCGCGTTCAACCCGTTCGTCACGTTCATGCTGGCCGTCATGCTCGGCACCCGTCATCTGTTCTACGGCATCTCCATGCTCGGCCGGTTCAAGAACATGGGCGCCAAGAAGCCGTATCTCATTTTCTCGTTGTGCGACGAGACCTTCGCCATCGACAACGGCACCATCATTGCGGCCGACGTCGATCGCGGATGGTTCTACTTCTTCGTCGGCCTGCTCAACCAGTCATCATGGGTGGCCGGCGCCACGCTTGGCGGCCTTCTCGGAGAACGCATCACCTTCAACACCTCCGGTCTCGACTTCATCATGACCGCCATGTTCGCCGTCATTTTCGTGGATCAATGGCTGACCACGAAACGCAAAAGCCACATGGCCGCGCTTACCGGCATAGCGGTGCCCGCGATCTGTCTGGGGGTGTTCGGCGCCGACAATTTCATGATCCCATCCCTGGTCGCCATGCTCGTCATGTTCATTCTGCTGCGGCCATACCTGGACGACCTGAAGATCGACAAGACGGACGGGGAGAACGAAACGAACAACGCGGACAAGGAGACGAACGCATGATGATCATGACCACGTGGCAAGGCGTCATCACCATCATCATGGCGATGCTCGGCACCATGCTGACACGTTTCCTGCCGTTCCTGCTGTTCCCCGAATCGAAGGAACCGCCGCGTTTCATCACCTACCTGGGCACCGTCCTGCCGTATGCCATGACAGGCCTGCTTGTCGTGTACTCGCTCAAAGGAGTGCACCTGACGTCAGGCAGCCACGGCATTCCCGAATTGTTGGCGATTATCGCAATCGCCCTGCTGCACATATGGAAAAGGAACATGCTGCTGTCGATCGTCGGCGGCACCGCCGTCTATATGCTGCTGGTACAGCTGGTTTTCTCGTAAGACGGCTTCCGCCTGTGCTTGGCATTGCGATTACCTGGCGAGCCCCATCTCGTATTTGAGCGTCATCACACGAATGGCGGATCGCTGCACCTTCCGCGCGAACGTCGCATCGCCGGCCGCTTTGGCGTTCAATCCGTCCAACACCGGCTGCACGTAGGAAGAGGCGCCGATACATGCCAAATCGCCGCCGGCTTCGACCAGCCGCACACCCAAATCACTCGGCTGCACGCCACTCAAAGCCGTTGCGGACAGGGAATCGGAAGTGACGACGCCTTGGAAGCCGATTTTCCCGCGCAGATAGCCGGTGACCAGCGTTGATGAGAACACGGCCGGATTATTCGGATCGATCGCCTGATATGTGGCCAAAGACATCATCACCATCGAAGGGCTTGCCTCCAACGTGCCGTTGAACGCGCTGATTTCCGGACCATCCAACGTGGTGGTGGTGTCGAGGATGCCGTTCGCGGTGAAATCGGTATTGCCGGTCACCGATCCCAAACCCGGATAATGTTTGATGGCGCTGCCTACCCCCGAATCGGACATGCCCTGTATGAACGCCTTCGCATGGTCCGCATTGCCGGCCGGATCAAGACCGAAATCACGGTACAGCGCGCCAATCGGGGCGTTCGACGAACGGTCCACGGTCACCGTGCCGACGACGGGTGCCAGATCGACATTGATGCCGGCAGCCTTGAGCTGCGTGCCCCATGCGGATGCCGATTGCCTCAACTGGCTGACATCCATTGCGCCCTGCTGGGTGGCCGAAGGCATGGTATCGAACCCGGCCCCCTTGAGATGCTGGACCAGACCACCCTCCTGATCGGTGGACATCAACAGCTGGTTGTCGCCCGGAGCATACGATTGCAGCGTGGATGTGGCGGCCGCGACCCCGGCGATCCCCGAAGTCCAGTTGCCGATGATCAAAACCGAACCAACATGCCTGTTCGCAATGAGGTCATACAACGATGACGGATCGGAACCAGCGAACAATGGCGCCATAACCAGCTGCCCGACCCGTTCCTCGACACTCATGGACTCCACGGCCCGCACCGCCTTGGCATGCGGCGAATCGTCGCGGACGGACGGCACTTGCGCCTTGTCGAGGGAATCATGCGTGACCGTCGGCCGGCGAGTGGAAAAAGCTGCGGTGGCGGCGTCCGATGGGGAAGCGTCGCCGGAACATGCGGCCAACGTGACCGGCAGCATCGCCACGCAGCAGGCAGCCACCAATCGTGTGAAAAACCCATGAGCCTTCTTCATACCGCCATTATGGCATGCCGGCATTCCCCATATGTTCTCTTCATACGGACATGCCACGGAACAGCCGATTCAGCCCACGGCCAGATCCGTTCGGCTGGCGGCTTAACGGCGTTCCTCGCCTGTCGCTAGGCTATTAGCATGTCTTTCTTTGATATGTTTGGTCCCATGTTCGATCCCGAAGGCGGCTCGAACCGTGCCGGCAGGCAGAATCCGCGCAAACCCAGCAACGACGATCCGATCATCCTCAACGTCGAAACCGACGGAGGGGACGGTCCGCAACCATCGTCGAACGTTCCCCCGAAACGACCTTCGGGCCCCCGCATCACCAGCAAGCCGAACCGTCCGCGCAAACCGTCGAACGGCAGCAAGATCTTCATCGGCGTGGTGCTGGCGCTCGCCATCGTCATCGGACTGTTCTTCGCGCTCGCGCAGTTCGTCACCGATGTCATGTGGTACAGCCAGCTCGGCTTCCAAAGCGTGATTTGGACGCAGCTGGGCACCAGGGTCGGCCTCTGGCTGGCGTACGCGGTGCTCATCGCCGCAGTCGGCTTCATCTCCGCCACGCTGGCGATATGGGCGCGTCCCGACGCTGCGGACGGCTCCACCATCCGCGTGAACGGCGACACCATCGAAATCGGCAAGAGCGTGAGCTCCAAGAGCGCTCGACGCATCGCCGTGGTCATCTCCCTGATTGTCGGACTGGTGTTCGGCTCCCAGTTCAACGCGAACTGGTCCGAAATCCTGCTCATGTTCAACTCGCAAAGCTTCGGCACCAAGGATCCGCAGTTCGGCATCGACAACGGCTTCTACGTGTTCGTGCTGCCCGGACTGAAACTCATCATGTCCGCTGTCTCGCTGTTGCTGCTCGCTGGCATCATCTTCTCCATCGTCACCCACGTGCTTATGGGCGGCATCCGCATCACCATGCCGGTGAACGGCCATGGCCTGTTCCGCATCACCAAACGCGCCCGCCGCCAGATCGGCATCTGGCTGATGCTCAACATGTTCGCCTGGGCCGCCAATCAGGTTCTGGGAGTGTTCTCGCACCTGACCGAGGAAGGCAGCAGAATCACCGGTGCCACCTACACCACGGTGAACGCCACCATCCCCGTCACGTTCATCATGGCCGCCATCACCGCCATCCTTGGCGTGATACTGGGCCTGTGGATTATGAAATCCCATACGTTGGAAGGTTCCGCACCCATCGCGGCACGTGCTTCCGAAGCGCTCAAGGCGTGGAAGGTGCCGACCGTGGCCATCGCCTCCGCCATCGTGGTGAGCCTGGTGCTTACCGTGGCCTGGCCGGTGCTGCTGCAGCGCTTCCGCGTCAATCCGAACGCGCAGGAAATGGAATCCACCTATATCCAGCGCAACATCGACGCCACCCGCGCCGCGTACGGCTTGGACAAGGTGAAGGCCGAACAGTACAAGGCCACCACCGAAGGCGAGGAAGGCGCATTGGCTGATTCCGCGGAATCCACCGCTCAGATCCGCCTGCTCGACCCGCAGATCATCTCCCCGACGTTCAAACAGCTGCAGCAGTCCAAGCAGTACTACACGTTCGCCGACACCGTCGCGGTCGACAAATACGACGTCGACGGCGTCAGCCAGGACACGGTGATCGCCGCGCGCGAACTCGATCTGGACGGTCTCGACAACCGCAACTGGGTCAACGACCACACCGTGTACACGCACGGCTATGGCGTTGTGGCCGCCTACGGCAACAAGGTGACCGCCGACGGCCAGCCGAAGTTCTTCGAAGCGGGCATCCCCACCCAAGGCAAGCTCACCGATTCCGAAAAGTACGAGCCGCGCATCTACTTCTCTCCGAACGCCACCGAATATTCGATCGTAGGCGCTCCGGAAGGCACCAAATCCTGGGAATTCGACTATCCGACCGGTTCGGAAGGCGCCACCAACACCTTCAAGGGCGATGGCGGTCCGAAGATCGGCAACATCTTCTCCAGACTGCTGTACGCCATCCGCTTCGGCTCCGACCAGATCCTGTTCTCCAACCGTGTGAACTCCAATTCGCAGATTCTCTACGACCGTTCCCCGAAGGAACGTGTGGCCAAAGTCGCGCCGTATCTGACGCTTGACGGCCGCGTATACCCGGCCGTGGTGGACGGACGGGTCAAGTGGATCGTGGACGGCTACACCACTTCGGACGCCTACCCATACTCTCAGATGACCGACTTGGGCGAGGCCACCAAGGACTCCACCACGGAATCCTCCGACACGGTAAGCAGCCTGAACTCGAAGAACGCCAACTACATCCGCAATTCCGTGAAAGCCACCGTGGACGCATACGACGGTTCCGTGGACCTGTATGTATGGGACCAGTCCGACCCGGTCATCAAAGCCTGGGAGAAGATCTTCCCCGGCCAGTACCACCAGCTGTCGGAAATCTCCGGCGACCTGATGAGCCACATGCGTTATCCGGAAAGCCTGTTCAAGGTGCAGCGCGAACTGCTGGCCAAATACCACGTGTCCAGCGCCAACCAGTTCTTCTCCGGAGAGGATTTCTGGCAGACCCCCGTCGACCCGACCGAATCGCAGCAGGCGCAACAGCGAGACATCCTGCAGCCGCCGTACTATCTGACGCTGCAGACCGGCGGCTCCAGCGAACCGGTGTTCTCGCTGACCTCGTCGTACATTCCCGCAGGCTCGTCCACCAGGGAAATCCTGACCGGCTTCCTGTCGGTCGATTCCGACGCGGGCCACGAGAAAGGCAAAATCGGCTCGAGCTACGGCACCATACGATTGCAGGAACTGCCGAAGGATTCCAACGTGCCGGGCCCCGGCCAGGCGCAGAACAACTTCAACGCGTCCGCCGACGTGTCGAAGGAACTCAACCTGCTCGAATCCGGCTCGACCAATGTGCAGCGCGGCAACCTGCTCACCCTGCCTCTCGGCGGAGGCCTGGTCTACGTGCAGCCGGTGTACGTCAAATCGTCCGGCTCCACCAGCTTCCCGCTGCTGAAGAAGGTGCTCGTCGCATTCGGCGACCAGGTCGGCTTCGCCGACACGCTGGACGAGGCTCTCGACCAGGTGTTCGGCGGCGATTCCGGCGCGTCCGCAGGCGACGCCGAAAACGTGGGCGACACCACCGATGACAAGCAGGATGCTAAGAACGACGATTCCGCCGATGGCAAGACCAACACTGACGGCAAGCAGGACACGCCATCCAATACCGACGGTAAGACCGGCGGCAATAATGGCGATTCGTCCGGCACGATGAGCGCCGACCTGAAGAAGGCACTCGACGATGCCGCACAGGCCATGAAGGATTCCGATGCCGCCATGAAGAAGGGCGATTGGTCCGCCTACGGCGACGCTCAGAAGCAGCTTCAGGAAGCACTGAACAAGGCCATCGAACTCGAACAGTGATTCCCGTCCGATTCCCTTCATGAAATACGCAGGGGCCGGCTCCTTCCAAAGGAACCGGCCCCTGTTGTCGTTCGCCGCCGGGTATGCTGGGCGCATGGCCGACTATTCTTTCCGCATCGCGACGCAAGACGATATCCAAGCGATCACCGACATCTACAACGCGGCAGTCATCCGCGGCGGCTCGTCCGCCGACACCACGCCACGTACCTACGCGCAACGCAAGGCATGGGTGGAATCGCACCACGATCCATATGCGGTGTTCGTCACCACCGTGCCTGCCACGGATGCAGCCACGGAAGGCGGCGAACGGATCATCGGCTTCTCCGCGCTGTCCGTGTTCTACGACCGCGCCGGCTACGACGGCGTCACCGACCTCGCCTACTACATCGCCCCCGAATGGCAGGGCAGGGGAGCGGGCACCTTCACACTGGCCAGACTGCTTGACGAATGCCGAAACCGCCACATGCGCAAAGCCTGCGGCATCATCTTCGCCGACAACCGCGGATCCATCGCACTGATGAAACATTTCGGATTCACCCAATTCGGACTCATGCCCCAAGCCGCCACCGACTCCACCGGAACCATGCGCGACATGAGCTACTGGCATCTCGACCTGTAAGCACCTGACAGTAGAATCTGTGCGGTTAAACAAGACGAGAGCACGCAAGAACACAGAGGAATGGACGATTATTATGGCATCTGATTTCTGGCTGATCGCAGGACTGGGCAACCCCGGCTCCAAATATGAGGGCACCCGCCACAACATGGGCTTCATGACCGCCGACGTGCTGGCCGAACGCTGGTCCGTCAACTTCTCCGACCACAAGGGACTCGCCATGCTCGGCAAAGGCGTGATGAACCTATCCGGCCGCAACGTCAAATTCTTCCTCGCCAAGCCACTCACCTACATGAACGAATCCGGCAACGCGGTCGCCTCCATCAGCGCCTACTACCAGATCGAACCGGACCATATCGTGGTTATCCACGACGACATGGACCTCGACTTCGGCAGAATCAAAGTCAAAGCCGGCGGCTCCGCAGGCGGGCACAACGGCATCAAATCCATCGACCGTTCGCTCGGCACCCCGAAATACGCGCGCGTGCGCATGGGCGTCGGCCACGCCCAACGCGGAGCCCACGCGCACGACAACACCGTGAACTGGGTGCTGGGCGGCTTCGGACCGGACCAACGCAAGCAGCTCCCCGAATTCCTCGCCGACGGTGCCGACGCGGCCGAAACCATCATCTTCGACGGTCTCGCCAAAGCCCAGGAGCGATTCAATGGCCGCTGAACCGACGTCTCCGGCGCAACCACCGCAACTGCCGACCGCAGGCTCGCTTGCCGGCATCCTCGACGTGCTGGAAACCGATGACGATTTCCGCGCGCTCATCGCCGGGGAAATCGAGGAACCGGAATCAGACATCGACCCCAGCATCACCGTCGGTGTGCCGGACGGCCTACGCCCGGCGCTCGCAGCCGGCGCTGCGGGCAAACAGCCGGTCGTGCTCGTCGTCGCCTCCAGCCGCGAAGCGGAGGAAGCCGTGGAGTCCATCCGTTCCTGGTATGACGGAGACCCAAACGATGTGGCGCAGCTTGAAGCATGGGAGACCCTTCCCCATGAACGGCTTTCACCACGCGCGGACACTGTGGCAAGCCGCATGGCGGTGTTCCGCAGGCTGAAGCATCCCGAAGAGGGCAGCACGCTGTTCGGCCCCATCCGCATTCTGGTCATGCCGGTGCGCTCCCTCATCCAACCGGTGGTCGCAGGCTTGGGGGACGTCGAACCACTCGTGTTCTCCCAAGGCGAGGAACTGCCTCTTGACGAAGCATCCCGCAAACTGGTGGAAAACGCGTACACGCGCGTCGACTTGGTGATGGACCGTGGCGAATTCGCCGTCCGCGGTGGCATCATCGACGTTTTTCCGCCCACTCTGCCGCATCCGGTGCGTATCGAATTCTTCGGCGACGAGATCGACACCATACGTGAATTCCACGCATCCGACCAGCGCACCTACGGTAAGGATATTTCCACCGTATGGGCCACGCCATGCCGTGAACTGCAGTTGACCGACCAGATTCGCCAACGTGCGAAATCGCTGATCGGCTCCATTCCCAACGCCGAGGACATGCTCGAATCCATCGCCAACGCCATCCCGGTGGAAGGCATGGAATCGCTGCTGCCCGCGCTGGTCGACGATATGGAACCGGTGCAGGGCATGCTGCCCAAGCATGCGCTGGTCATGCTGTCCGACCCGGAAAAACTTCGTCGCGCCGCCGACGATCTGGCGAAAACCGCCAACGAATTCCTTGCCGCAAGCTGGCATGTCGCCGCATCCGGACATGGCGCCGGAGCGCCGATCACCTTCGACCAGGCGAATTTCTACGATTTCGAGGAAACCATCTCCGCACTCGTCTTCTCCAAACATGACGTGTGGAAACTCACCAGCTTCGGCGTCGACGCCACCCGGGAAGGCCACATCCAACTTGATGCCACCAAACCCGGTAAATACCGCGGTGACGAAAACAAAGCGGCCTCCGGCATCGAAGGACTGCTCGACGCCGGCTATGCGGTGACGATCACGGCCGCGGCCCAAGGCACACTCACCCGACTGAAGCGTGCGATCAACGAAACCGGCATCGCGAATTTCGATTGCGTCCGATCGCGCGCCATCGACGGTTTCGTGGACGACGCCGCGAAAATCGCCCTGCTCACCGAACGCGACCTGACCGGCCGCACATCCGCCGCAGGACAGGCGAAAACGCCGAAACGCCGCCGCAAGGCCATCGACCTGATGGAACTCAAAACGGGCGATTACGTCGTGCACGAACAGCATGGCATCGGCCGGTTCGTCGAGATGCGCCAACGTACCATCGGCAAAGGCGAGAACCAGACCACCCGAGAATACCTGGTCATCGAATACGCTCCCAGCAAACGAGGCGCGCCGGCGGACAAACTGTTCATCCCCACCGACCAGCTCGACCAGGTCAGCAAATACATCGGCGCCGAAACGCCGAAACTCAACAAGCTGGGCGGTTCCGACTGGGCCGCCACCAAAGCCAAGGCGCGCAAGCATGTGCATGAGATCGCCGAGGATCTGGTCAAGCTCTACTCGGCACGCCAGCGTACGAAAGGCTATGCCTTCAGCAAGGACACGCCGTGGCAGAAGGAGCTGGAGGACGCTTTCCCCTATCAGGAGACGGCCGACCAGCTCACCACCATCGACGAGGTCAAGTCGGATATGGAGAAACCCATTCCGATGGACCGTCTGATCTGCGGCGATGTGGGCTTTGGCAAAACCGAAATCGCGGTGCGCGCCGCGTTCAAGGCGGTGCAGGATTCCAAGCAGGTGGCCGTGCTCGTGCCGACCACACTGCTCGTGCAACAGCATTTCGAGACTTTCACCGAACGTTTCGAAGGCTTCCCCGTGAACGTGGCTGCCATGAGCCGATTCCAGACCACCAAGGAGATCAACGAGACCATCAAGGGGCTTGAAGACGGTTCCGTGGATGTGGTCATCGGCACGCACAAGCTGCTCAATCCGAAGATCAAGTTCAAGGATCTGGGACTCGTCATCATCGACGAGGAACAGCGTTTCGGCGTCGAGCACAAGGAGACGCTCAAGGCGTTGCGCACCAATGTGGACGTGCTGAGCCTGTCGGCAACGCCTATCCCGCGCACGTTGGAAATGGCTGTCACCGGTATCCGCGAAATGTCCACGCTGGCCACGCCGCCGGAGGATCGTCTGCCGGTGCTCACCTACGTCGGCGCTTACGAGGACGCGCAGGTCACCGCCGTCATCCGGCGCGAGCTGTTGCGTGGTGGGCAGGTGTTCTACGTGCACAATCGCGTGCAGGACATCTCCTCCGTCGCGGCGAAAATCCACGAGCTCGTACCCGAATCGCATGTCGGCATAGCCCACGGCAAGATGGGGGAGAAACAGCTTGACGGTGTGATCCGCGACTTCTGGCATCGCGACATCGACGTGTTGGTATGCACCACCATCATCGAAACCGGCCTTGATATCTCCAACGCCAACACGCTGATCGTCGACCATGCCGACCGCTTCGGCTTGAGCCAATTGCATCAGCTGCGTGGCCGCGTCGGCCGTGGACGTGAGCGCGCGTATGCGTACTTCCTGTACGATCCGACCAAGCCGATGACCCAGCAATCGCATGACAGGCTCGCCACCATCGCGCAGAACACCGCGCTCGGCTCTGGTTTCGACGTAGCCATGAAGGATCTCGAATTGCGCGGCACCGGCAATTTGCTGGGAGACGAGCAGAGCGGCCATATCGAAGGCGTCGGCTTCGACCTGTACGTGCGTATGGTGTCCGAAGCGGTCGAACAGTACAAGGAGCCGGAACGCAAGGAATCGGTTGCCGTCACCATCGACCTGCCGATCGAGGCGTCCATTCCCGTCGACTACATCGATTCGGACAAACTGCGATTGGAAGCGTACCAGAAACTCGCCTCCGCACGCACCGAAGACGATCTCGACGAGCTGCGCGACGAACTCACCGACCGTTACGGCAAGCCGCCCGTCGATTTCGAGGCGCTGTTCGACGTGGCGCGGTTGCGGTTCAAGGCTCGCAAGCTCGGCATTTCCGAGATCATCGCGCAAGGACGCAACGTGCGCGTGTCGAAGTTCGAGCCGCGTGAATCCGTGCAGATGCGCATGACCAGAATCTACAAAGGCATCCAGTACCGGCCGTTGACCAAGACGTATCTGGTACCGGCTCCATTCGCAGGCTCGCTTGGTTCCAAGCCGATGAGCTCGGACGAAGTGGTCGGATGGACCAGTCAATTGCTTGACGATTTGGACTGGAAACCGACACCGCGTCAATGACAGTGGGATGCAAAAAAGAGTGTGAGCGTTCACATGGAACATGCGGGCAAAGTTTGGCATACGTCCATAAATCGCACTATTCTTGGCATTGTCATCACAACCTAACGTTTATAAGGAGTAGTTGTGGCAGTAATTGAAAGCGTTTACGCGCGTCAGATTCTCGATTCCCGCGGCAACCCGACCGTCGAGGTCGTTCTTGACACCGATGACGGTGCTCAGGGCCTGGGCCTCGTTCCGTCCGGTGCTTCCACCGGCGAAGCCGAGGCTTGGGAGCGTCGCGATGGCGACAAGTCCGTTTACCAGGGCAAGGGTGTGCTCAACGCCGTCAAGGCCGTGAACGAGGAGATCGCTCCGAAGGTCATCGGCATGGACGCTTCCGATCAGCGCGCTCTCGATGAGACCATGATCGAGCTCGACGGCACCCCGAACAAGGGCCGTCTGGGCGCCAACGCCATCCTCGGCGTGTCCCTGGCCGCTCTGTACGCTTCCGCCGAGTCCGCGGATCAGCCGCTGTACCGCTACATCGGCGGCCACATCCTGCCGGTCCCGAACATGAACATCATGAACGGTGGCGCCCACGCTGACTTCGCCACCGACATCCAGGAGTACATGATCTCCCCGTACGGCTTCAACACCTACAGCGAGGCTCTGCAGGCTGGCGTCGAGGTCTACCACACCCTGAAGAACGTCCTGAAGAAGCAGGGCCTGAACACCGGCCTCGGCGACGAGGGCGGCTTCGCTCCGAAGATGAAGTCCAACAAGGACTCCCTGAACTACATCATGGACGCCATCTCCGCCGCCGGCTACGAGCCGGGCAAGCAGATCGGCATCTCCCTCGACGTGGCTTCCTCCGAGTTCTACAACAAGGAGACCGGCAAGTACCACTTCGAAGGCGACGACCGTGAGGCCGGCTACATGCTCGACTTCTACGAGAACCTCATCAACGAGTACCCGATCGTCTCCATCGAGGATCCGTTCCAGGAAGAAGGCTGGGACGACTGGGCGGCCATCACCGCCAAGCTCGGCGATCGCCTGCAGTTCGTCGGCGACGACCTGCTGGTCACCAACCCGGCACGTCTGGCCAAGGGCATCAAGCTCGGCGCCGCCAACTCCCTGCTGGTCAAGCTCAACCAGATCGGCACCGTCACCGAGACCCTCGACGCCATCGAGCTGGCCACCAAGAACGGCTTCACCTCCATGGTTTCCCACCGTTCCGGCGAGACCCCGGACACCACCATCTCCGACCTGGCTGTGGCAAAGAACACCGGCCAGATCAAGACCGGTGCTCCGGCTCGTGGCGAGCGTATCGCCAAGTACAACCGCCTGCTCGAGATCGAGGAGGAGCTCGGCTCCACCGCTCAGTACGCCGGCTACAGCGCTTTCAAGGCCTGCAAGAAGTACATCGCCGAGTGAGCGTAGCCAGCGCATCATGAATGCGTTGACATAGAAATACCCGTCGTGTTCCAAGTCGAACGCGACGGGTATTTTCGTTGCTATGAGTTCGAAGGCACGAAAAAAACCATCACAACGCGGCGGCGCCGGCCCGGTCGCGTTCTTCGTGGCATTGTTCATCGTGGCTTTGGGAACCATCCAGTTGGCATCGACATTCCATACCTATGCGTTGAATCTGGCAGAGCTTAACGGACTGAAAAAACAGGAAGCGGCGTTGGTCGCGCAGAAACGCGAGCTGGAGAACGATATCGCAAGATGGGATGACAAGGCATATGTCACCGCCCAGGCCAGGGATCGTTTGGGATTCGTCTTCCCCGGCGAACAGGCGATTCGTGTCGAGCATCCCGAAGCGGTGACCGGCAAGAGCGAGCCGAAAAAAGGGACGACATACGACGAATCACCGAAAACCGCCCTGCCGTGGTATAAGGAACTTGCATATTCCTTCAAGCAGGCGGATCGGTCGGATCCCGTGAAGGCCGACTCGACGAAACAGTCGCAGCATGCCGGCGAAGAAGACAAACAGGACAGTCAACAACAGACTGGCCAATCGCAACAGGACGGTCAGCAGCCGTCGGAAGACGGACAGGAGTGACATGGACATGACGATTATCGAACAGGCCAAGGGTTTGGCGGACAAAGTGCTTGCCCAACCCGCCACCGAACATGATATCGCCGTGGTGGAGCGTCAGCTTGGACGTTACCCGCGCGGCATGGTCGCCGTCGGAGCCCGTTGCGTATGCGGCCGGCCTTTGGCTGTGGTCACCCGGCCGTTGCTTCCAGGCGGTGTCCCGTTCCCGACGACCTGCTATCTGACCGGGCCCGAAGCGGTGAAGGCCATCTCCCACATCGAAGCCGAAGGCAAGATGAAGGAATACAACGATATGCTGGCCGAAAACGAGGATCTGCGTGCCGGATACGAACGTGCCCACGAACTGTACCTCGCGTTCCGCCATGAAATCGCTTTGGCCTTGGAAGACAGCGAGGAACACATCGAAGGCACCAGTGCCGGCGGCATGCCGGTGCGTGTCAAATGCCTGCATGCGTTGTTGGCCCAGACGCTGGTGATGGGTGAGGGCGCCAACCCCATCGGTGATATGGCCCTGTCCGCCATCAAACATGAGTTCGATCCGGCCGTATGCCGTTGCGCAGTGGAAAACGAAGAGTAAAAGGTGGGAGTAATGAAGTCGGTAACCGTTGCCGGTATTGATTGCGGCACGAATTCGATTCGTCTGAAAGTCTCGCGTGTGAGCGAGGACGGTGTGGAAGACATCGTTCCGCGCATCCTGCGGGTGATTCGTCTCGGTCAGGACGTGGACAAAACCCATCGCTTCGCCGACGAGGCGTTGGCGCGCGCCTATGAGGCCGCCCGAGAATTCGCCGGCGTGCTTGCCGAACATCCCGTGGACGGCATCCGCTTCGTGGCCACATCGGCCACCCGTGATGCCGAGAACCGTGAGGAATTCGAAGACAACATCGAGAAGATCTTGGGCGTGCGTCCCGAAGTCATTCCAGGCACGGAGGAAGCGGATTTAAGCTTCCTCGGTGCCACCAGCATCGTCCATCGCGAGGTCGAGGCCCCCTATCTGGTGGTCGATTTGGGCGGAGGTTCCACCGAACTGGTGCTGGGAGGCGACGGCGTCACCCATCCGAGCACGCAGGTGCAGGCCGCGTTCTCCATGAATATCGGGTCTGTCCGTATGACGGAGCGTCATCTGAAAAACGACCCGCCGACCGAGGGGCAGATCGCCGAGGCGGTCGCGGATATCGACGCGCATATCGACGAGGCGTTCAAGACCGTTCCCGCCGGCAAGACCCACACCATCATCGGCGTGTCCGGAACGGTCACCACCATGACCGCATTGGCTATGGGATTGACGGAATACGACCACACCGCCGTGGACGGCGCACGCTGCACGCTGGAAGATGCCTATGCCGTTGACAACCGGTTCCTGCACATGCCTCGTGAGGAGCGTCTGACCTACAAGACCATTCATCCCGGACGCGTCGATGTGGTCGGCGGCGGCGCATTGGTGTGGAACCGTGTGCTTGCCAAGGTGTCTGAAGCCGCATATGAGGATCATGGCCAGCGCATCGACTCCTTCATGGCCAGCGAGCATGGTCTGTTGGACGGCATCGTGCTGGATTACGGCAAGAGATTGCTTGCTGCGCGCTGACGTGGCATAATAGCTTGGCGTCGGCTTTTTCTTCTGGCCGGCGCAAAGCCTCCATGGCGAAATCGGTATACGCAGTCGACTTAAAATCGACCTCTTCGGATTGCGGGTTCGAGTCCCGCTGGAGGCACTTTTGGAAACCGCCAGAGATGGCGGTTTTCCTTTATTCTCCAACGGTTTTGGCATCATCGCGATTCACTGCGATTCAACCCTTTTCCACGGTGGGTTATGGAAAAATGTGGGCAATGTGTAGGCAAAATGTGGCATATCGTTCCCGAAACATTCCGTAGGTACACTGTCGGACATTACAAACCGTATGACACCGACTGAAACGGATGACGCATGACTTCGAAAGACATCAAGCCTGTAATCGAACAGCCCGCCACTGAAATCCCCCTGATGCTTGCGCAGGCGATTATCGTTGCCGGCGTGCTCGCTATCGGCGAAATCGCATGTTCTCCGCTGTACTTTACCTTGATGGACCATTCGTTGGCACTCGTTCCGTGGGCATTGGAAGCCGCATTCCTTGCCGTGGCGTTCACCTTCGTTGTGGGCTTCGCATTGTTGTGGTGCGCCGAATCGTTCACTTTCAAACTCAAGGAACGATTCCGCCCGTTCGGCTATGCGGCGGTAGGATTGATTGGATACGGCGTATGGAGCCTGCTGGTGTTCACCGCCACCATCAATTCGATACTCGCCAAAGTCGGGGAAAGCGTTCTTACCAACGGCCAGGTCGGCGCGATCGCGCTGAACGGAGCAGCCTTGGGCTTCGTCGCTTTCCTTTTCGCAAAACTGCTCGACGTCAAACTCGGCAATCGCAAAACCGTTGCGATAATTCTGCTTATCGCGGAAATCGTCATTGCCATCATCGGCCTACTCATCATGATTCGCATGTTCAGCGTGCTTTACGCGGCGTGACGGCGAAGACGCGGAAAAGAGAGCGCAATATACATGTTCAGCATTCTGGAGATGTTCACCATCGGCGTCGGCCCCAGCTCGTCGCACACCGTAGGACCGATGGTCGCGGCCAGCAGATTCGCTGCCTCCCTTGAACGTGACGGCATACTGAACCGGGTCGGCCGCGTGCGAACGGTACTGTATGGTTCGCTCGCCCTGACCGGTCTTGGGCACGGTACCGATCGCGCCACGGTGGCGGGCTTGGAAGGCAACGTACCGAAAACCGTCGATACCGATCACATGAGCAATATCCGTATGGAATGCGAGGCAGGCGGCGAGCTGATGCTCAACGGCACGCATCGCATCGATTTCGATTACGGACGCGATGTGGTGATGGATGTATGGCACCGCATGGCGGCCCATCCCAACGGCATGCGATTCCAAGCCTTCGACCGGCAGAACAATCTCATCGACGAACAGGTCTGGTATTCCATTGGCGGTGGATTCGTCAGACAAGGCGACGCCGACGACCTGATGATCGGCATCCATGAGAAACCCCCTGCGGGAACGGCCTTCGCCGATCAGACCGACGATTCCTCAACCGATATCGATATGGACATGCCCTATCCGTTCACCACATGCGACGAACTGATCTCGCTGTGCGATGAACATCACATGAGTGTGGCCGATGTGGTGTGGGCCAATGAGACGGCCATGCGGTCCGCCGTGCAGGTGCGCAGCGATTTGGACACTGTATGGCATGTGATGCGCCGCTGCGTGCAGCACGGTTGCAATACCAGCCAAACCGTTCTGCCTGGCGGCCTTGACGTGCCCCGCAGGGCGCCAAAAATGTATGCAAGGCTCGCGTCCAACAGCGACGTGCTCAAACGGGACGGCAGGCGCTCCGACGCTGTACTCGAATCATCGGACGCCGCATGGGTCGACCTGTTCGCATTGGCGGTCTCCGAGGAGAACGCGGCAGGCGGACGCATCGTCACCGCGCCTACCAACGGTGCGGCTGGCGTCATTCCGGCGGTGCTCCACTATTATTGGCATTTCGTGGATCATGCGGATGAGGATGGTGTGGTGACGTTCCTGCTGACCGCAGGGGCGATTGGATACTTGTTCAAACGCAACGCGTCCATTTCCGGTGCCGAAGTCGGATGTCAAGGCGAGGTCGGCACAGCCTGTTCCATGGCCGCGGCGGGGCTGTGCGCCGTGATGGGCGGCACGCCTCACCAAGTGGAGAATGCCGCGGAAATCGGTATCGAGCACAATCTGGGACTGACCTGCGATCCGGTCGGTGGTCTGGTGCAGATTCCCTGCATCGAACGCAACGCCATGGCGGCCAATACCGCCATCAACGCGGTCCGTATGGCCATGCTGGGCGACGGCACGCATATCGTGAGTCTTGACCAAGCCATCAAAACCATGAAGGACACCGGCGAGGACATGATGGCCAAGTACAAGGAGACGTCGAAAGGCGGTCTTGCGGTCAATGTTGTTGAATGCTAGCGATGGATGGTGCTAATCTTGGTGACACTGTGTTTTTTCAAGGAGGTTCACCATGGCATCTGAAATGCCTGTTGTCAATGCCGAATTCGGCGATCGCCCGACCATCGAATTCCCGACTGAGATCGCTCCCGCCGGTCTGAAGGTCGTGGAGCTCTTTGAAGGCAATGGCCCGATGGTCCGCCGTGGAGACACCGTCACCGTCAACTACCATGGTGTGGTCTGGGGCAAGGACACCCCGTTCGACTCCAGCTTCGACCGTCACCAGCCGGCCACGTTCGGCATCGGTGTGGGACAGGTCATCAAGGGCTGGGATCAGACCGTTCCGGGACATAACGTCGGTTCCCGCCTGGTGGTGTCCATTCCGCCGGAGTACGGTTATGGCTCCCGTGGCGTTCCGCAGGCCGGCATCGGCGGCGAGGACACGCTGGTGTTCGTGATCGACATCATCTCCACCCGCTGATTGACGGGTATCATTCTTCCAAGGTCAAGGAGGATAACATGGCCGAAGAAAAGACGATCCTGCTGACGCAGGAGGCGTACGACAAGATGAAAGAAGAACTCGCCTGGCGTGAGGGCGAGTACCGTGACGAGATTCTGTCCAAGGTCTCCGCGGCGCGTGCCGAAGGCGATTTGAGCGAGAACGGCGGCTATCAGGCTGCCCGTGAGGCGCAGCGCGTGAATCAGGGACGCATCGACGAACTGACCGTCAAACTGCGCAATGCGAAGATTCTGACTGCGCCCAAGGCCGGTGAGGTCGGTGACGGATCCCTAGTGACCCTTGAAGTCAACGGACGTGAAATGGTGTACGTGCTTGGCACGCGAGACCTGTCCATCGCCACGGATTACAGCATCATCAGTCCTGAATCGCCGATTGGCGCCGCCATCAATGGCGCTCATGCCGGAGATACGGTGACCTATACCGCTCCGAACGGCCGTGAGATTTCCGTGACCATCAAGGAAGCCAAGCCGCTCGCCTGACATACGTGTGACGAAAACAACAGCCCGTTCCTCCATCGCATTCGTACGATGAGGGGACGGGCTTATTTTGTTTTGTCCATGTGGGGTTGATTACGCCTTAGGGCCACAATTGCACGATCACCATGTAGATGGCCACCATGTGGCAGGCGTATCCCGCCACGGTTCCAGTATGGAAGATCTCATGGAAGCCGAACACCTTCGGCCAGGGGTCGGGCTTGCGCAGCGCATACACGATGGCTCCGGCGATATAGCAGACGCCGCCGGCACACAGCAGTATCACCACGGTAGGTCCGGCATAGGGGGACATCCAGAACAATCCCATGAACGCGACGCCGGACACGCCGAAAATAATATAGACAAGAACATAAAGCCAGCGAGGCGCGCTGATCCAGATGACATGGATGATGAGCGCCACCGTGGTGCAGATCCACATGCCCGCGATGATGGAATCACGCCAGAATGGCGTGAGCGCGAAGGAAACGGGCGTATAAGTGCCGGCGATCAGCAAAAAGATGTTCATATGGTCGATGCGACGGAGCACATCGGTAACCCGTGGTGACCAATCTCCCAGATGATAACAGGCGGAATTGCCGAACAGTACCAGCGAGCAGGTCATGAACACGGCGCACGCCCATTTGAGCCCGGTGCCATGAGCGAGGCAGATCAGCACGATGCCCGCGGCAAGAGCCAGGGGAGTGGCGATGGCGTGGATCCAGCCACGCAGGAGCGGCTTTGGCCTGCCATGCACGTCAAGTCTGATTTTGCGTTCGATTTCGGCGGGGACGACGCCTTCGATTTTTGCGGCATGGGCTTCGCCTTTGGCGATGGCACGTTTGGCTTTTGCATCCGCCTTGCGTCGAATGTTCTCGGCCTTATTGTGCGCCTTCACGCGAATGGTCTCAGCTTTCGCCTGCAGGGCCTGCTCGCGTGCTTCGGCGATGACCGCGCGTTTCGCCTCGATTTCTGCGTTTGTAGGTTTCGCCATCGGATGCCTCCACTATAAGTTACGGAACCGTAACCTACGTTAGCGTAACCGTCGGATATGTCAATCGGCGTTTCCGCATTATACGTGGGCATATGGTATGCAACCTCGCCATTGATGCGTATTATGGTTGCATGGCTGATTTCTCACATATCCTGATGACCCGTCCGGATTTCGGTGACGACGATCGTGAATGGTTGCACCAGTTGGTGGCCGATTGGCAGGTGATTGCCGATTTGAGTTTCGCCGACTTGCTGCTAATCCTGCAGAACGGCGAGGGCAAGTACATCATTGCCGAGCAATGCCGTCCGTCCACGGTGATGAGTCTGAGAGCCGAGGATGTGGTCGGCAACGTCGTCCCGGAATCCCTGTGCGCCGAGCTTGACGCGGCCATGGACTCCGAATCGGTGTTCCGCTCCTCGAAACTGCGTACGGTCGGCAAGGCCAAGGTCTGCAACGTGTACGCCCCGGTGCGTCATAATGGCAAGACGCTTGGCTTGGTGGTCCGCGAGACCAACATGGCCACACGCGAATCGAACGGCCGTTATGAGTCCGAAAGCATCAGCGCCGGCAAACAGCTGTATGAGATGATTCCGCGCGGCCAGTTCCCGTACCGTAACCCGGTTATGAACCAGCGCCATAACGCACGTGTGGCGGATGGCTTCATCGTGCTCACCGTCGACGGCATCGTCCGATACGCGTCTCCGAACGCCATCAGCTGTTTCCGTCGTTTGGGATCGGTCAGCACCATGCAGGGGGAGTATCTGAGCGAGATCGGCACCAAACTGCTGCATGAGAACGATCCGGTGCTGGAAACGCTGCCATTGGTACTGAGCGGCAAAGCCGCGGTGGATTCCGAATTGGACGCCAACAAAGCCGCGGTGTCCATGCGCTCTCTGCCGTTGATGGACGCCAATGGTCGCGTGGGTGGTATCGTGCTGTGCCGTGACGTCAGCGAATTGCGCCGCCGCGAGAAGGAATTGCAGACCAAGGACGCCACCATTTCCGAGATTCACCATCGTGTGAAGAACAATCTTCAGGCGGTATCCGCGTTGCTGCGCTTGCAGGCGCGCAAGACCAAGTCCGAAGAGGTCAAAAAGGAGCTCAAGGAAGCACAGCGCCGCGTGCAGACCATCGCCATGGTGCATGAGGGATTGAGCCAGACCGCCGATGAGATCGTCGACTATGACAAGGTCATTTCCAACCTGCTTAAGATGGCCGTCGATTTGGCTACGATGCGCGACCAGCACATCGATGTCGATTTCGTAGGCAAATTCGGCATGATGCCGGCACAGGATGCCACGCCGCTATCGTTGGTGCTTACCGAACTGATCACCAATTCGGTGGAACACGGTTTCGAAGGACGTAAGGAAGGACATATCACGATTTCCGTGGGCCGCGGTGGCAATAACCTCAACGTGGTGGTGGAGGATGATGGCACCGGCTTGGCGGATGAGGAGCATGATGGCATGGCTCGCTCTTCCGGATCAGGGCTTGGAACACAGATCATCAACACGTTCGTCACCAATGATTTTGGCGGAACGGTGCATTGGGAGCCACGTCGCGGTGGTGGTACCCGTGTGGTGCTCGACATGAAACTGCGTGCCGCGCAAGATAACTGACCTCTAGAACTGGAATGGCATATGGAAGGGCCGGTCGGATTCCATCGAATCCG
>ENA-ORSM01000134-ORSM01000134.1-human-gut-metagenome-genome-assembly--contig:-NODE-134-length-60880-cov-6.913276_pt1 | contig 60880 bp, 52 predicted proteins | sample MGYA00241903_ERZ509170 | MGnify/ENA primary metagenome ERZ509170 (study PRJEB26280, sample SAMEA2338784) | human gut metagenome | biome: human gut; feature: human-associated habitat; material: faeces...
TGAACGGAACCCGTGCTTTTACGAAAAAGTACGGCAGAAAGCAGACCATTGGCCGTGTGCAGACCCCGACGCTGGCGATGCTGACCGAACGGCAGACCAAAATCCAGAACTTTGTAAAAGAACCTTATTATAAAGTGGAACTGTCCGGCGCGGGGGTTGTGGCGGTATCGGAACAGATGGTGCAGGAGCAGGATGTCGATACCATGCAGGCTGCTTGCGATGGGCAGTGCGCCGTGGTTGGCAGCATCGAACGCAAGAGGGTAGAAAAGAAGCCCCCGAAGCTGTATGACCTGACGACCTTACAGCGAGAAGCAAACCGCTATTACGGTCTGACAGCCAGCCAGACCTTGCAGGCATTGCAGGAACTGTATGAAGAAAAGCTGGTAACATACCCCCGAACGGATAGCCAGTTTGTGACCGAGGATATGCGCAAGACGGTGGAATCGCTGGTGCTGGCCTTGGATGGCACAGCGGCAGATGTAAGCTGCGTTATCAACAACAGCAAGGTTACAGACCACCACGCAATCCTGCCGACCATGCAGAGCGTAAAATGCAGCAAGGAAAAACTGTCCGAAACCAAACAGAAGATCCTTTCGCTTATCATTTGGAAACTGGTGCAGGCTGTGCAGCCGCCGTTCATCTATGAGGATGTGCTTGTGACGATATGCTGCCAGGGCAGAAACTTCACTGCAAAATATAAGGATGTTCTACAACCCGGATACACGGCAAAGCCCGTTCCGTTTGTGGAGCCGGAAAAGGACAAGGATGTGCCGCTTCCGAAAAAGCTGGAGCAGGGAACTGTTCTTCCGGTGGTACGGGCAGAGAAAAAGCAGGGCTTTACTTCACCGCCGAAAGTCTATACCGAAGATACTCTGCTGTCGGCCATGGAAACGGCAGGCAACAAAGAATTCGATAAGGACACCGAGAAGAAAGGTCTGGGAACACCGGCAACCCGTGCTGCGATTCTGGAAAAGCTGGTATCTTCCGGCTATGTACAGCGCAAGGGCAAGCAGATGATTCCCACGGAGGACGGTGTGGCGGCAATTCAGAATATCCCGGACTATCTGAAATCTGCCAGTATGACAGCTGAGTGGGAAAATGACCTGCTGCGGATGGAACGCGGTAAAATTAAACCCCATGATTTTATGCAGGGCATCCACGGGCTGCTCGATAAGATGCTGGCTGATCTGCGGCAGATTCCTACCGTCGAGGCGGCTCCCTATCATAATAAGGTAAGCGTAGGAAGCTGCCCGGTCTGCGGAAATCCTGTGCATGAAAGTAAACTCAGCTTTTGCTGTGCAGACCGCAGCTGTAAATTTGCTCTCTGGAAAGAAAGCAGATACTTGTCCAACATGAGAAAAACGCTGGACAAGAAGATGGCGGCAGACCTTTTGAAGAAAGGCCGCACCCATGTAAAAGACTTTTATTCCACAAAGAAGGATAAGACATTCGCCGCTGACCTTGTGATGCGCGTCGAAGATGGCCGCGCACAGTACAGCATGGAATTTCCCAAAGCACCGATGAAAAATAAAACGTAAAGGAGGTTTGACCATTGCCACAGATTAACGATATTCGAGAATTGGCGCAGCAAAACGCCCGATATGTCAGTAACTCGCCACAGGACTGGATGAGTTATCTGGATGTGGCGGCGCGGCTGTACCGCTATTCGTTCACCGATGCACTCCTGATCCACGCGCAGCGGCCCGATGCGACCGCCTGCGCAGAAATGGAACTCTGGAATCAGAAAATGAGCCGATGGGTCAACCGTGGCGCAAAAGGCATCGCGCTTCTGGATGATACCGGACCGCGTACCAAGCTGCGGTATGTGTTCGATATTGCTGACACCCATCTGGTGCGCGGCGGCAGAACACCGCTCTTATGGAATCTGGACAGCCACGAGCATGAGCAGACGATTTTAGACCATCTGGCAGACACCTACGGCCTGTTGCAGACAGACAGCATGAATACTGCCCTGATGGAATTGGCACAGCAGCTGACCGCCGACAATCTGGATGAAGCGATGGACGGTCTAGCCTATGAGGTGGCGGATACTTTTCTGGAAGAACTGGACGAAGATAACATCCGTGTCCGCTTCCGGGAACTGATGACCAACAGTATTTTCTATACGCTTTCCCGTCGCTGCGGGCAGGAGCCTATGGATGTGCTGGACGATGATGACTTTATCCGTATCGTGGATTTCAACAAGCTGCCGGTACTGTCGTTCCTTGGCAACGCGGTTTCCGAACAGTGTGAAGCGGTTCTTTTTGACATTGGCCGAGAGATGCGGAAAATTTACAAAAAAGAAATCACGCAGCAGCTTGAAAAATCTGTTGACAGCTTGTATAATACAAATGCGAACTTTAGTACATTAAAGCGTGAAACCGCAGATACCACGACCAAAGGAGGACAAGAAAATGGAGTTGACGTATTACCGCAAGGGAGATTATCTGTTCCCGAATCTGGCCGTGAAGGACGAGCCGCAGATTATCGGGAAGTACGGGATGCTGCGCAGGACGTACCTGAAAGAGAACCGCAAGAACTGGTATCAGAGTATGCTGATGAGCGGCAGACTGAACCAGCATCTGGCGCAGATCGAGGAAGCAGCGGAGAGCCGGGTGGAAACCCTGCTGGACAGCCTGAACGAGAAGTTTCCGGCACCGAGCAAGGAGCAGGACCCGCTGGCATGGGCAGCGCACCAGAACAACCTGACGGCGATGGCAGAGGAGATCGTCTTGAAGGAATTGGTGTACAATTAACCGAACCGACAACGGAACAGGATTTGAGCGAAGCAGAGGAAGAAATTACCTCTGCTTTTTCTTTTCCTGATCTTCCCACCGTGGAACAGCAGATCCGCGCCATTGAAGCACCAATCCAGGCGCGGTATGCGGATGAAATTGCACTTGATCCTGAAGTGGTCGATGAAATCCTGCGCACGGGCAGCAACCGCAGCAAGGGTCAACTGCGTCTGATCTACAATTTCATGGTTGAGAAAACCCCGGAAGAATACACGGAGTTCGTGAAAAACGAATATGGTACGGGCGGCAAAGGCTTTGAGATTGACGGTGCGAAGTATGCGGTCTGGTTCGACGATTTGGGACTGCGCATTGCAGCAGGTGACACGGCCAAGGGCGGCACAGTTGTCAATGCGTTTCTTTCGTGGGAGGATGTGAGCAATCGAATCCATGAACTGCTCCGGCAGGGCGAGTATGCGCCGCAGGCAGTTCTGGATGCTGCACGGCAGAATGCCTTACAGGAACACGCGCAGACATTGGCTTATATGGAGCGTGATTTAGCCGATGGCGTTGCCGAAGCAGTGTTTCAGGATACAGAAATCTTCAGGGGCGGTTTCCCGGAACTGACAGACAGGCTGGCGGGATTGCTGGATGATACGGATTTTCTGACCGATCTCAACGAGAGATTGTCCGCGCTGGGGGAAGCCTATGCCGAAGATAAAGACCTGATGCGGATGCACTTTTATAAGCCGGATAAGGTTGCGGCTCTGTTCCAGCAGTTTGCAAAACCCTATCAGAACTACTCGGCGCGGGATGGCTTTCACTGGAATGAGTATAAGAAGTTCATCACGGAAGATGAAATAAACGCTTTTTTCACACGAGGTAGCAATTATTCGGACAGTCGGCTGGCAATTTATTCGTTCTTCCTGAATCATGAGGACAAAAAAAAACGGGCTAACTTCCTGAAAGAGCATTACGGGATCGGCGGCAGCAGCCATGCACTCTGCGGGGCAGACGATTCTCACGAAGATCACGATGGCAGAGGCATTGCTTTGGAGCGTGGCCCATACGGGAACCCGGATGCAAGTGTTCATCTGAACTGGAATCAGGCCGCAGGCCGGATCGACCAGCTTATCCGTGACAGTGAGTATTTGAAGCCGGCAGACTACTCCCGGATGACTGCTTATGAACGGGAACAGATGGCAATGCGTGTGATGGGCTTCTATCATCATCTGCCAAACGAAGTGGAACGTCCTTTCCCACAAGATCTTTACCATGAAGAAGGACGAAAGGCTCTCGTCGAAAAGCTGGCAGACCCTGAACAAGCAGCGGAACTTCTGGAGCAGATGGATAATGCACTGCTGTCCATGCCGCTGGATTCCGAAGAATATGAGCGCAAGGCAGAATTCCTCTCTATCCTGCACCAGTATGTCGAGGGAACGTACACGATTTTCCCGGAAAAGAAGAAGGCTGTTGAGATTGCGGTTCCTGAACAGGGGCAAATTTCCATGTTTGACTTCATGGAGCAGGAGCCGCAATCGAAAGAGCAGTCAACCGTCGCAGCGGTTGAGGTACCCCAAAAGGCAAAAGTCGTTGCGCGGTATCAGTCAACGGTGATGATGCAGGAGGGATATATCGAGGATATTGCAATTCTGCAATATCCTGATGGCAAGTTCTATAACCATTACAACTATGACGAAGAAAAGGGCACGGGTGCTGCAGAAACAGGGCCGTTTAACAGTCTGAATGATGCAAAGGCTGTCATTCGTCAAACGAGGGAAGATGCAAAAGCAGTAGAATCGTTTGAAAATCAGCCTAAGCAAACGTACAGCAGAGAAAACGGCAGTTTTCTGTATCTGGAAAACGACCATCTGTACCGCATTGAGCGTTCCAATGCCTACGATGTGTACCTGAAAGACATGGAAAATTCGGCGGTGGCTGGCCGGGTCATTCCGTTACCGTCATATAGTGAAACGCTGGCGAAGAATCCGCTGAACGATTTCCTGAAACTGGATGCGGACCACACCCAGAAAGACAGCCGCAGCATCTATAAAGAATGTCTGTACACGCTGTTGGAAAAGGTAGAGCGCAGCGAAATCTATCCGTTGCTGCGTGACCGCGATACCACCGAGGAAGAAGCGGAAAATCTGATCCGTGAGAAAATTGAGGATTTGTTTGCTTCCAGTGAGGTGAAAAATGCCGCTTATTCTGAGGCATTTGACACATGGGCGCACTTCGGAGAGTGGATTCAGGAAGATATTTTCCAGCGCACCTATCAGGACGTTATTACGGACAGACGGGATGCTGTTGCACTGTATCAGGATAGCATGGATGCTCCGCAGTGGGTACGCGGCATGATGGTTCCGTATGCAGCGGAAGAAAAGACCGTTGAGCCGACCTTGCAGCCCCTGCCACTGGATGCCGCCAACGAGTATAACGCGCTGAAAGAGCGTTACCCGGATGCTCTGGTCGGCTATGAGCAGTACGGCAACTTTGAGTTCTACGGCGAGGATGCAAAGCGCGTTTCAGAACTTCTTGGCAGCAAGCTGTTGGAAAAGGAAACCGCACTCGGCAAGGTGGAGGTATCTGGTTTTCCGCGTGAACAGTGGGTTTCGCAGGCAATGAAGCTCTGGAAACAGGGGGAGAGTGTCTATCTGTCCGGCCAGCAGGAAGATGGAACCCATGCCCAAACGAAATACTTCCGCAGAGAGGAATATCTGCCTGTTAATACCACCATCGAACTGGACGATAGAGAGTTCCGTGTGGATTCGGTGGACTTTGGAAATGGAACGGTCAGTTTGCAGGACATGACCCTTGCAAAAGAAGCCCGGTATCCGATTTTCCGAACGGAACAGCTGGAGTACATTCGGCATCTGTACGAACAGGCAGATGTACCGATGGAAGAAGCGGTTGAAATCACAGTCTTTACGGCTCTGCACAATGCGGGTGTGGCCTACGAGGATTTTTCCCCGGAGCAGATGGATGTGATCTATTCGGTGGCAGAAGCAGGCGGCGAGTTGGAAGAACTTCTGAATCCTGACTTCCCGCCAGAACAGATGCAGCTGATCGCAGATGTGCAGAACCGAACGGATGCCATCAGCCGTGCAGCAGCAGAGGAAGCCCTTGAACCGCTGACCCAGCAGCCTATGACCCCGGCAGAGGTCAACCATGCACGGCGGCAGCACAATCTTCCGCTGGACAGTGGAGCGGAAACAGAACAGCCTGCACAGCCCAAACAGAAACCTATGAACTTCCGCATTACGGACGATGATCTCGGCGCAGGAGGGCCGAAAACAAAGTATAAAGCCAATGTGGAAGCCATTCGGGTGCTGCAGACACTGGATGCAGAGCAGCGGCAGGCTACCGCAGAAGAGCAGGAGATACTTTCCCGGTATGTGGGCTGGGGCGGCATTCCGCAGGCGTTCGATGAAAACAACACGGAATGGTCGAAAGAGTATGCCGAACTGCAGTCCCTGCTCACGGTAGATGAGTATAAGGAAGCCCGTGCCAGTACCCTGAATGCGTTTTACACTTCTCCTACGGTCATCAAGGCGATGTATGAAGCCCTGGGCAATATGGGATTGTCCAAAGGCAACGTGCTGGAACCATCCTGTGGTGTCGGCAATTTCATGGGTCTGGTTCCGGACAGCATGGAGAAGATTCGGATGTATGGTGTGGAGCTGGACAACATTTCGGGCCGCATTGCACAGCAGTTGTACCAGAAAAACAAGATTGCGGTGCAGGGCTTTGAAACAATGCAGTTCCCGGACAGCTTCTTTGACTGTGTTGTGGGTAACGTACCGTTCGGCAATTACAAAGTACCGGACAAGAGGTATGACCGCCACAATTTTCTCATCCACGATTATTTTATTGCGAAAAGTCTTGACCTTGTGCGTCCGGGCGGTGTGGTAGCGGTGGTAACGTCCAGCGGTACGATGGATAAGAAGGATTCCTCTGTCCGTGAGTACCTTGCCAACCGTGCCGATCTGGTAGGCGCGATTCGTCTGCCGAACAATGCGTTCCAGCGCAATGCCAACACGGGCGTGGTGGCTGACATTCTGTTCCTGCAAAAGCGTGACCGTGCAGCGGTGGAGCGGGCTGGCTGGGTGGATCTTGGTGAAACACCGGAAGGCTACGCCATCAACCAGTATTTTGCGCAGCATCCTGAGATGGTGCTGGGGGAGATCACCACCGAAAGCACTCAGTACGGCAAGCAGGAAACTACGGTCAAGCCCATTGAGGGCGCAGACCTTGCCCAGCAGTTGAAAGAGGCAGTCGGCAACATCCAGGCTACCATCACGGAGCCGGAAATCTCCGATGATGAGCTGAAAGTGCAGGAAGAACCCATTCCGGCAGACCCCAGCGTGAAGAATTTCAGCTTCACGAATGTGGATGGGCAGATTTACTACCGCGAAAATTCCTTTATGAATAAGGTGGAACTGCCTGCCGTAACTGCGGAGCGAGTGCTGGGCATGATTGCTCTTCGGGAAACCACCCGGAAGCTGTTGGATTGTCAGCTGCATGATGGTTCGGATGCAGAAGTTCAGCTTTTGCAGAATGAACTGAAACAGCAGTACACCGCATTTAAGGCGCAGTATGGCCTTATCAACAGCACGGCCAACAAGCGGGCGTTCCGACAGGACAGCAGCTATTGTCTGCTGGCATCTCTGGAAATTCTGGATGAGGAGAAAAATCTCAAACGGCTGGCCGATATTTTTACCAAACGTACCATCCGTAAGCCGGAGCCTGTTACCTCGGTGGACACGCCAAGCGAAGCCCTGGCACTTTCCATTGGAGAAAAAGCAAAGGTGGATGTGCCGTTTATGGTGCAGCTCTGCGGTAAACCGGAACAGGAGATCACGGATGAACTGGCAGGTGCGATTTTCAGAAATCCTGTGACACAGCAGTGGGAAACCTCGGATGAATACCTGTCCGGCAATGTTCGTGAAAAACTGGCCACAGCAGAAATCTTTGCGGCAAACCATGCAGAGTACCAGATCAACGTGGACTATCTCAAACGGGTGCAGCCCAAGGATTTGGATGCTTCGGAAATTGAAGTGCGGCTGGGTGCAAACTGGGTAAAACCGGAGTACATCACGCAGTTTATGAAGGAAGTGTTCAAAACCCCGAACTACTATGCCGGGATTGACATTAAGGCAACCTATTCCGAAATTTCAGGTGCATGGAACATTTCGGGTAAGTCGCTGGATCGCGGAAATCCGCTTGTCACCAACACTTACGGAACCCTGCGCGTCAACGGTTATAAGCTGCTGGAAGATGCGCTGAACCTTCGGGATACCAAAATCTACGATACGATTCACGATGCGGATGGCGACCACCGTGTGCTGAATAAGCAGGAAACCATGCTTGCACAACAGGCACAGGAATCCATTCGGGAAGCGTTCAAGCAGTGGATTTTCAAAGATTTAGATCGCCGTGAGGATTTGTGTGCGACCTATAATCGGATTTTCAATGCGATTCGTCCCCGTGAGTACGATGGCAGTCATATTCGCTTTGAGGGCATGACCCCGGAAATTTCACTGATGCAGCACCAGAAAAATGCCGTGGCGCACATTCTGTACGGTAACAATACGCTGCTGGCTCATTGTGTGGGCGCAGGCAAGACCTTCCAGATGATTGCTGCCGGCATGGAAAGCCGCAGATTGGGCCTGTCGCAGAAAAACCTCTATGTGGTGCCGAACCACCTCACAGAGCAGTGGGGCGCAGATTTCCTGCGTCTCTATCCCAATGCCAATGTGCTGGTGGCAACGAAAAAGGATTTTGAACCCAGCAATCGTAAGCAGTTCTGCTCCCGGATCGCAACCGGCGATTACGATGCCATCGTGATCGGACACTCGCAGTTTGAACGAGTGCCGCTTTCCCCGGAACGGCAGAAAGCTATTATCGAGCGTCAGATCGACGACATTACGCTGGCCCTAGCCGATGCCCGGAGTGAGGACAGCCGCAGTTTTACGGTCAAGCAGATGGAGAAAACAAAGAAAACGCTGGAAGCAAAGCTGCAAAAGCTGAACGACCAGACGAGAAAGGATGATGTGGTTACATTTGAGGAACTGGGTGTTGACCGTCTGTTTGTGGACGAGTCACATTTCTATAAAAATATGTTCCTCTACACAAAAATGCGAAATATCGCAGGTATCGCCCAGACCGATGCACAGAAGTCCAGCGATATGTTTGCAAAGTGTCAGTACCTGGACGAACTGACAGGTGGCAAGGGCGTGACCTTTGCAACCGGAACCCCGGTCAGCAACTCGATGGTGGAACTGTACACCATTATGCGGTATCTCCAGTATGACACGCTGCAGAAAATGGGACTGAGCCACTTCGATGATTGGGCGGCATCCTTTGGTGAAACCGTCACGGCAATCGAGCTTTCCCCGGAGGGAACGGGCTATCGCGCGAAAACACGCTTTGCCCGGTTCTTTAATCTGCCGGAACTGATTTCCTTGTTCAAGGAATCGGCAGACGTGCAGACGGCGGATATGCTGAATCTGCCTGTGCCGAAAGCGGAGTACATCAACGAAGTGCTGAAACCGAGCGAGACACAGGAAGAAATGGTGAGTTCCTTTGCAGACCGTGCCGAGGCTGTACGCAACGGTAATGTGAATCCCAGATTCGATAATATGCTCAAAATCACCAACGATGGCAGAAAACTGGCACTCGACCAGAGGCTTATGAACGAGATGTTGCCGGACGAGCCGGAGAGCAAGGTCAATCGCTGTGTGGACAATGCGTTCAAGGTTTGGGAAGAATCTGCGTCGGACAAGGGAACACAGTTGATTTTCTGCGATTTATCGACACCAAAAGCCGATGGCACATTCAACGTTTACGATGATGTGCGGGAGAAACTGGTGGCGAGAGGTGTTCCCCGTGAAGAAGTAGCGTTCATTCACGAATATAACACGGAAACCAAAAAAGCTGACCTGTTTGCAAAGGTGCGCGCCGGACAGGTTCGTATCCTGATGGGGTCTACGCCGAAACTTGGCGCGGGAACCAATATTCAGGATCGGCTGATTGCACTGCATCATCTGGATTGTCCGTGGAAGCCGTCTGACCTGGAACAGCAGGAGGGTCGTATTCTCCGGCAGGGAAACCGAAATAAGCAGGTGAAAATCTATCGTTACGTCACTGAAAATACGTTTGATTCGTATATGTGGCAGATTCTGGAAAATAAACAGAAGTTTATAAGCCAGATCATGACTTCCAAATCGCCTGTCCGCGCCTGCGATGATGTAGATGACACTGCACTGTCCTATGCCGAAATCAAGGCACTGGCAACAGGCAATCCCTACATTAAGGAAAAGATGGATCTGGATATTCAGGTCAGTAAGCTGAAACTGCTAAAAGCCAATCACACCAGTCAGATTTATAGCTTGGAATCGGATATTGCGCGCCGCTATCCGCGAGAAATCGCTGTGGCACAGGGTCAGATCGAAGCACTGAAAACCGATATGGAAGCGGCAAAACCGCTTCTGGCGCAGGACAAAGACCACTTCTCTATGGAGATCAGCGGCAAGGTGTACACCGAACGCAAGGAAGCGGGTGCAGCCATCATTGAGGCTTGCAAGGCTTTGAAGGCGGCTGGTACTGAGGGCAGAATCGGCAGCTACGGTGCGTTTGAACTGCATTCCCGGTTTGACAACTTCGATAAGGTGTTCCGTTTGTCCATCAAGGGCGCATGGAACTATTCGATGGAAGTCGGCAAAGACCCGTTGGGTAATATCCTGCGCGTTACCAATGCACTGGCAGGTATCGAAAGAGCATTGCCGCAGGTGGAACGCAGACTGGAAACCTTGGAACAGCAGTTGGCGCAGGCAAAGGAAGAAGCCAAACGTCCTTTTGCGCAGGAAGCGGAATTGGCCGAAAAATCTGCGCGCCTTGCGGAGCTGAACTCTCTGCTCAACATGGACGAAAAGGGCGGTGAGGATACCCTGGGCGTGGACGAAGATGCCGCCGAAACCGAGGTCGCAGACAGGCCGCGTCAGCCTGCGAACTATGCGGGCCGCGTTGCAGAGCGCACTGCGGACAATGCGCGTAAACCCTCTGTGCTGGCACAGCTTCATGCAAAGCAGGTAGAGCGCAGCGCAGAACCGCAGAAATCCCAGAAGCGAAAAAGTCACGATATGGAACTGTAAATGAGCAGCCCCGTCAGTTTATCTGACGGGGTGTTTTTTAGGAAGGAGGAAATTTGCTTACTTTAACACCGATCAATCTGAAAACGGCAAACGCGTTTGTGCAGCAGTATCACCGCCACCATAAACCGACGCGAGGACATAAGTTCTCCATTGGCGTATCGGAAAATGGTGCGCTGGTGGGGGTTGCTATCTGCGGCAGACCCGTAGCGCGGAGGCTGGACGATGGCTATACGCTGGAGGTCAACCGTCTATGTACGAATGGAACGCCGAACGCTTGCAGTATTTTGTATGCGGCGGCATACCGTGCAGCACGGGCCATGGGTTACAACAAAGTAATCACCTATATTCTGGATACGGAAAATGGAGCATCCCTGAAAGCTGCCGGGTATATCTGTGAGGGCAGAGCCGGAGGCTTGGAATGGAACGGCGCAAAAGCACCAAAACATGCCGACCAATATCCGCGCCAGATGAAAACACGATGGGTCAAGAAAAAGGAGGGCTTGCATGGCAGTTGACCGCAAACAGCAGATGAAAGAAATCACGGAACGGTTGGAGCAGGGCGTAAAGGACATTTTCACATCGGAAATGTACACGACGTATCTGCGCACAATGGCAAAATTTCACAATTACAGTTTCAACAATACGCTGCTGATCGCTATGCAGCGGCCTGATGCCACACTGGTGGCAGGGTTTAACGCATGGAAGAATAAGTTTAACCGTTACGTCAAAAAAGGCGAAAAGGGCATCCAGATCATTGCTCCGGCTCCCATCAAGGAAGTGGAGGAGCGCGAGAAAATCGACAAGGATACGGGTCTGGCGGTGCTGAACGAAAACGGTGAGCCGGAAATGGAACGTGTGGAGTATGTGATTCCGCGTTTCCGCGTAACAACGGTCTTTGATGTTTCGCAGACCGATGGTGAACCGATTCCGTCGTTGGAAGTGAACGAACTGACGGCCAGCGTCAAAGACTATGCGCTGCTTACGGCGGCAATCGAGCAGGTATCGCCTGTGCCGATTCGGTTTGACGAAATCGAAGGGGAAGTCAAAGGGTATTACAGCGACATAGACAAAGAAATCTGCATCCAGGTCGGCATGGGTGAGAGCCAGACCATAAAGACGATGATCCACGAAGTTGCTCATGCGATGCTGCATAACAGCGATTTCATGAAGCAGCGCGGGGAAGAAAAAGACCGGCTCACGAAAGAAACCGAAGCGGAAAGCATCGCATTTACGGTTTGCTCGGCTCTGGGCATTGATACGTCTGATTACTCTTTTCCGTATGTGGCAAGCTGGGCCAGCGGCAAAGAGATGAAGGAACTGAAAGATTCGATGGATACGATTCGATTGACCGCAGCCGACTTTCTGGAAAAGCTGGAAGCAGCGGTGGCAGAAAGGAGCGCAGAGCGCATGACCGCAATGCAGTATGCGGAAAAGCTGATTGCCGACAAGGAGCAGAAAAAGACAATTTTTGATGATGAGCAGAGAAATCTCATCGTGAATTTTGCTTTTAAGCTGGATGACCGGGCTGCGACGGAAGAATTGGTGAACGGTCTGGCGGCTGCACTGGCCGAGGATAACAAAGAAGAAGTCAACCGCCTGATGTATGATGCGCAGGAAAAAATTGAAAATCTCCCGGATGGGATGATTGGACTTTCCGAAATGCACGACTATGGCTACCGGAAAGATGATGTACTGCCGCTGACGAAAGAAGGCGCACGGGAATGGCATCGGCTGGGTGAGAGGATTTATCCGTTGTTCCGTGATGGAACAGCAGGCGATTATGCAAGCCAGGAGGAAATCGAGCAGCACGATGGCATTTTCGGCATTAAGGCAGACGCATGGGATGCGATTCTGCTGGAACAACGGGAAGATTATGCAGAGAACGAGTATGCACGCCCGGATTTTCAGCTGACAGTGATAAACCGTGAACAGGCTTTACGACTGTATGACGAGGGAAAGCAGATTTATCTCGTCCGCATCAGTCCGTGGCCGATTCTTGTCACGGCGCGAGAGGAAATCGAGCGCGGAAGTGATACCTTCCAGATTGCGATAGCTGACTTGGAACAGGAGCGGAACATGACAGAACAGGAAAATGTGCTACTGTATGGCAGCGAAAAGCAGTTCGGTATTTATCAGATCACTGCCCGTGACCCGGAACACGACTACCGCTTCATGGGATTGGACTATGTGCAGAAGAAAGGCATAACGGTTGCTCGTGCAGATTATGACCTGATCTATACCGCGCCGCTTACGGAAAAGGACACGCTGGATGACATTTATGAACGGTTCAATATCCAGCGTCCGGCAGACTTTACGGGTCATTCGCTGTCGGTCAGCGATGTAGTGGTACTTAATGATGGCAGTACGGTCAAAGCCTACTATGTGGACAGCATTGGATTTGCAGAACTGCCGGATTTTTTCAAGGAAAGGAATGTGGATTTGCAGAAAGAGAACCTTTTGAACGAAGAATTGCAGGAAATCGAAATCTTTGATAAGCCGGGTCTTTTCAGCAATGGCCGACTGCGGGATGAAGATGTGCCGGAGGGCTTATATCGCTATGATCTGCGCGGCTCGGACTACGACCCCGGCCAGCCCATTACAGTGGAGAAAACTGTGGTAGTGAACCACGCGGCATCTGTCCTGATGGCCGAAGAACTTGACCTTGGCGCAGACGGACGGCTGGAACTTGGCGAGGAAGGGCTGAACTTCACAGGCGCAGAGTTGACCGTGCGAGAGTTTATGGAGGAACAGCAGCAGAAAAGAAATGGACTGATCCACGGCGATTCCGACCACATCGCAGTCGAGGGGCATCTCGGCACATGGTATGCCGTTGATGAAACGGAGATCGGTGGGGAAAAGTTCTTCCTGCTGGAGCATGAGGAACATGGGGATATGGCGGCTTGTATTGCAGTCAATGAGCAGGGCAAGCTGGTGGCAGAGGATTTGTGGAACGGCTTCGATGAGGATTTTCAGGAGGTCGTGCAGAAATATCTCTCTGAAAAATGGAATATGCCGAAAAAAGAAAATGTGGTATCAGAGATCATTGAAAAGGCCATGCCTGCGCCAGACAACAGCGCACAGGACTATTCGGATGCGCCTGTCTACTATGAGCCGTTCAGCTATGCCAAAGAAAATGACGAGGTGGATTTATACCGCACTTCCTATCGACTGAACAGCGAGTGCAAGCAGGCAATCCATGAAGCGATTGCGGACAACTATGATGGGATGTACCTTGGCGATGGCGCGGTCGATCAGGTGGTGCGGCAGTACGGCATGGAGCGTGTGGGCTACATCCTGGCGAACACTCTGCATCATAAAAGTTACGATGGCCGCTTTTCTCATAGCAATAAGGAATGGGCAGAGCAGGTTAGCACCCCGGAGCATAATGCAGACCGCATGACCTTCCGCACGGATTGGGTGGTTGACAGCCACCCGGCTATTCTGGATGGCTTTGTAACGATGTACAGGGAAGAACTGGATGCGCAGAAAAAACTGGAACAGGAGCAGCCTTTCGTAAAGCAGTTCTATGTGGTCGAAAATTTACAGGCTGTGCCTTTGAAAATTGAGCGGTTCGGCAATCTGGACGATGCAATGGCGCAGTATCAGGCACTTCCAAACCATTACATGAAAGCCTTGGGCGTGGAGAAAAATCCTGATCCTCTGCCGGGTTCACTGGATGTTTTGCAGTGCAGGAACGGCATTGACATCATTGTGGAGGACTACAAAACGGTTCCGGGCTGGGATAACCCGTATATCCAGAATCATGTTGTCCAGCCGTTGCAGGGGGCGTTAGCCGTGCAGGATGTGGAACTGGCCTACGAATTGCCGGATGCCTATTTTCACATTCAGACCTGTGACGATGGCTTCGACTATACCTTATATAATAAGGACTTCACGGAACGGGATGGCGGTGTCCTTGAAACGGACGGAGATAAGTCTGTGCAGGCAGCTATGACGGAACTGTTGGCAGAGTTCGGCTGCGATGCGGCAGAGGGTAAAGTCATGGATGCGGCAGAACTGCGGGAACAGGCTGATGCAGTGGCTGAACAGCAGGCAGAGGTTTTGAAAGAAAAACTCGCTGTAGAAAGACCCGCGCCGGAGGAAACACTCAGTTTTTATGTCGCGGAGTGTTTGGAGTTCACGTTTGCGGGAGAGTTCCACGATCATCTGACAATGGAAGAAGCTTTGGAAGCCTACGACAAGATTCCGTCCGAACGGATGAATGCTGACAAGTGCATTGGATTCTGCATCGAGGAAGATGGTGGCTTTGTTGGAATGTATGAGCTGGTCGTGAACGATAAAGTGCAGCGTGAGAACATCAATTCCATCAACTACTTCAGGGATGATAAGCTGGTGCAACAGGCTATTTCTGATATGGAAAAGCTGATGGCGGCACGGCAGCAGAGCAAGGAGCAGGAACGCAGCAGTACGAAAAAGTCTGTTCTGGATGCCCTGCGCAGTCTGAAAGCCAAGAAACAGGAGCAGCCTGCACAGGAACAGGATAAGCCGAAGAAAGCGAAAAAGAAAGGGATGGAGTTATGAGCAATGTGCGTTTTGATGAACTGGAATTGATGCTGATGGCGATGTTTGAGCAGCCGACGCTCAGGGATACGATTCAGGTGTTGACGGAGATCCAGCCGCTTGTGGCAGAGGATGCAGAGATGGCTGCGCTCGTTCAGCAGACCATCCCGAAGATGCAGCAGTTGAATGAGCAGCAGTTCAAGGGGCTGGAGTTGGAGTGGCATAGGCCGGAGGATGATGCAGGAAAATGAGTTCAGATATATTTGTGATTTACCAGATCGACAATTCCGAGAAAAATCGTGAGTATCGCTGCCGCAGCTACGAATACCAGATTCAGCATGGCTTTATGATAACCGCAGACAATTATGGTACGGGCTATTCTGGTACGGCTACGCGAGGAATGGGCGCGGAAGCGATTCGTAAAAAGATGGAAAGCATTAACCCGGACAAATTCAAAATTAGAAAATTTGGGGTCAGTGATGTAATCGGATTGACTGAGGCAGGCAAAACCTCTTTTTTCTATGTTGATAAGGATAGGCTGGTGAGATTCAACGGCTTTTTCCCAAAGCCCCAGAGTGGCACATACCTGATTCTTGATGAGGGCGGCTATCAGGTGGCAGGACAAAAAGGCACATGGATGGTATCGGATGAAGTAGAGGTCGATGGTCAGCGGTTTGTTCAGATGAGAAGTGAACAAACGAAAAATCCACCGCCGAGCATTATTCTTCACGAGAGTGGAGCCTTTGTGACGCAGACAGCTTTAGGTTTCGATGGAGAAGCTACCAGAAAGATGAGTGCTTTTTTACAAAGCCCAAAGCCTGAACTGCTGCACCATCAGAAGTTCTTTGAAAACGGTACAGCGGAACGCGCCAAAGAATCCGGCACAGAGCAAAACTACAATATGATAGATGGCTGCGTCAACAATGCACCGAAAAAGCCCCGGCGCATTGGCGGCAGGTGGTCGGTGCTTGATCGGCTGCATATTAAGCAGGCTGAGCGGAGACAAAAAGACAATACGCCGCAGCAGGAACAGGAAAGAAGCCGAAAAAGTTAAAATACCGTAATATCGTTGAGATGGCTTCCCCAAAAAGGAGGCCATCTTTTTTGCGTTAGAATCAAAATGTAAAAAACTTTTTTACATCACGATTGATTTCCCGAAGCTGATGGTATATAATAATAGCAGAAGGGAGAGATGAAAAATGCGTTTTGATGAACTTTTTGAAATGAGAAAACTGACAGGGACAAAATTAAAGGACTATATTCGCAGCAATGGATTCTCAAAAGTATCGTTCTGCAAGAAAACAGAGATTTCTCGCCCTACTTTAGATAAGATTTTGAATGGCGAGATAGATAGCAAAAGTACATTCGATAAGCACTTGAACAAGATTCTTACCAGTTTGAGCATTGACCCGGATACTTTGATGGGATTTTCACCGAGAGTGCAAAGTGTAGATGCCGTGTACTCGCAGAATGCGCCGATTGATTATCAGATGAATGATAAGGCAAAGATAGAGTACGATCTGTTGCAGGATATTCTAAACCTTTGCAGTGTTTATTATTAAAGGCGGAAAGCTATGAGTGAGCGAATTACAGCAGCCAACTTAGATGAAGTTATCAAAAGGAACGAAGTCATTGAGGAACAGATGAAGCAGAGTGCTTCGCTTATCTGGTCAAAATATAATCCGATGCAGATAAATTCTCCGATACAGTTGGCGTTACAGATTTTAAGACCGTATGGTTTGATACAGCTGCCGATTGATAATCACTATTTAAGCGGAGCGATTTTTGTTCGGGATGGAAAACGAATCCCCTTGATAAATACGGCACTTCCGAGAGCAAATCAGTATTTTACGGCGTGGCATGAAATTTATCATCTATTGTTTGATGAAGTTTCTTTTGACCATTTAATTGAATCCGAAATCCTGATGGAAGAACGAAAAGCAGAATACTTTGCTGCGCTTATGCTTCTGGGAAACCTTATGCCGTACTTTGAGGGCTTAAAGGATATGGAGTTCCAAGCAAAAGCGTTTCAGTGCATGAACGCTTTCCAAGCTCCCTATAAGGCGGTGCTGATTTCTCTGTATGAAAGTGCAGTAAAGAATGGGAATACGGCTATTGCGGAAGAAGTTAAGGAAAACTTTGATGTGCAGGTTGAAGATATTGCACAGAGATTCCGCGATTTGGGATTGGATGATTCCCTTGTACAGCCTTCGTATGTAGTAAATGTAAGCCCGCTGCAAGAGAAAATCAATAAGACGATTCGCAATGAGCCGGAAGTGGAATACCATAAAGACAATGAAGCATTTCTAAAAACGGTTTTAAGTGAATTTAAAATGCTGACGGGAGAGGCCGATGCTTAATATACCAGAGTATAAAGAATATGGTGGGGAAACCAAAATAGCACTTATGGATAACTCATCACTGGCATTTATGCACGAGTTGAGCCAGAGAAGTTATCCATCTGATGGAATCCTCAGCGTATACGATTTGATTCTGATACCAAAGTGGGTAATGGAGGAAATTGAGGATTCTACATACAGAAGCACCTATGTTGAGCAGCTTCAGGCACAAGGGTATCCTATTCGTTGGATTGATGAAACAAAGTACGGTGCTTTTGTCAATGATGAAGATGTGAACCTGTACTACATCGTTGAAGCTGCGGTATCGCGTGTGTCAGAGTTGATGCGCTTCCTTCGCAGAAAAGTAAAAACCGAAGATCTGATTGATTTGCCTTCCGCAGAGGAATGGATGAACCGGCTGTACGATGAATGGCCGATTCATGGAAGAACGCTGTCAACGGGTCGCACTCTTAAAAAGAATGCGGGAGAAATCTCGTTGACGATCCTTGCTGAAATATTCGCGTGGTATCATGATGGAGTGGACAGCCTGACAATCTATACGCAGGATACGGATGCGCATGAGTTCCAAACGAATGCAGAGCGCATTTTAATTGGAAATTCTGAATTTACTCCTGCGCTGGATTCTCCGATTTCGGTGGCCTTTAAGTCAAATGACTTTATTTTGTGCCAGATGTATCGTGAGGGAGCCTTGACTTTGGATGCGGTGCGGCAGCTTCGCCACGATGATAGAAAATTGACTTATACACGGCAACAAGCGGATAAGTCGATTATTTGCCGCAAAGAAGTTATAACGAAAGAGCAGTTCATTGATTTGCTTCAGGATGCGACAGTTCAAATCCTGTTCTAAGAGTAATATGGTAGAAAAGGGTCAGCCCTGGTCTTTCGCAGGAAAGACCAGGGCTGGCTTTTTGTTTTATCGAGAGTGTTCGTTCTTTCGGGATTGCTGCTGTTCGCGCCGTGCTTCTCGTTCTGTTCCCAGAATGTTATCTACATTGGCACATACAGTCTGGAGTTCCCTGTGGTAATCTTTGAAATAGTGGTAGGTGTCATACTGGGCATCTTTCTGAATGGTAAGCTGCTCCTTTTCAGCCCGGAGGTCTTTCATGGTCGGGAACCTTCCATCTGGGGAGTGCTGCTTTAGGATGCGGAGGGCTTCTTCATATTTGGCAATATCCTCTGCATGAGCCTGACGGAAAGATTTCTTATTGCCGGATTTCAAGAAATCACCATAGACTGATTTTGTAGAAAGATACTGGCCTAAATAACGAATCTGCTCATTGACTTTTTTCAATTTTGCTTCGGTGAATTTGGCATCACTTCGGGCTTTTGCCATTTTAGATTGAATGGCGTCAGTGGTATCGGAGAGTTTTTCGTAAGAATCGTATCCATGTTCCTGCACATAAGCGACTGTCCGGGCCATCTGCTGCAAATTGGAAATCTTGACTTTCTGCGCATAGGCGCGGCTTTGCTGTGCTTTTACGCAGGTCTGCAAGTCAACCACAAGGCGCAGGTCGGACTTAATGAACAAAATAGCCATAGGATCATCTGCTGCCCAATGAGGATTGTTCCGTTCTTTGTTCCGCGCATTTTCTGCAAAAATGCGGAGAAGCCTGTCGCGGTCATAATTAGAACCGAGAGCGCGGGCAGAAATAAATTTCTGTCGGTCAGCAGGAAGATAGCTGAATCGTCCACGATGGTCTTTTACCAAAATTCCGTATTCCACTTTTAATAACCGTTGAAATTCCTCAAAAGATGTGGCACGTTCCGCAATGTCAGAAATGGCATTGCGGATTTTTTCTTTGTTTGTTTCAAAGGTAGTGTGCATGGGGGTGATGCCATCGCCCAGAAGTTCCATGTTTGCAATGTCCAGATTCAGCTGCCCGCGCCGCTGCGCATGGTACTCCTGCTGTGTGATTTTATCCGCAGCAGGAGAGAGCAAATCGACCTGATGCAGCCCTTCGCGCTGGCAAATATCCATCAAAGATTTTTGCAGGTGCTTCAAGTAGTCTTTGGTAAGGTGGTGCTTGTAACCAGCCTTGCAGTCGATTGGCCGTTCGGTGTAGGTCTGAGGCTCTATATCGGATTTGCGCAGGCTGTTGATTATGATGTGGGTATGGATGTTGCCTGTTCCATTATTGCCATCTGTATGGGTGCAGACCAAAGCCTGATGCCCCGGAAAATTAGCTTTTGCGTATTCCAGCCCGATGGCCTGTGCACGTTCTCCTGTTAAATCGTGGTCGGCGTTATCTCTGGGGTCATGGCTGATAATGTAGTGGTGACTTTTGATTTCATCGTAAGTGTTGTTCTTATGGTACTGCTGGTTTAACAGTTCACATTCAAGGTCGAAGGTTTCGGGATGGCAGTTCAAACCGTCAAGATAAAATTCTTCCCGAAGCAGCATATTCCCACTTTCATCCAGAACGGGAACCAGATGAAACTCATCATGCTGGTATTTCAGATAGTCGATGGCACTCCCGTAATTGGCATTTTTACTTGCGATGTGTTTTAGAATTGCCACGATATGCACCTCCAAGCTGAACGATTTCCTGCCGCAGTTCACGGATTTCCGCAATACACTTTTTAAGTTCTTCCAACATTCCGCGTGAAGCCAGACCGCCGCCGTGGAAATAGCGGGCAATCTGGTTAAGATTGTTCCCGATGCCTGCGGCCTGAGCAGTCAAATTCTGTATTTCACCAATATCGGCAACGATATTATAATTGACTTCCAGCTTTTCGCGGAGAGCCTGTTTGCGTACAAAAGTACCAATCGGGTATCCGGCATCTTTAGCGTATCCGGCTACCAGCTCATATTCCAATTCTGTGAAACGGATGTAAACTCGTTTCCCCCTATGAAGTGATTTCTCTTTCTTTGGTCGAGCCATAGCATAATCCTCCTGCATTTTATAGTTGCAGAGCAACTCCCGATAAGCCGTAGGCGTTCGGCTGCGAACACGTTTGTGTGGAGCCAGACAGCAAAAATCTGAGATTTTGTGCGTACCGTGGGAATGGGGAACGGAATCCCCATCAAGATTGCCAGCCGGGAAAAACCACGAAAGTGAGTTTTGAGCGGCTATGGGCGAATCTTGCGCTAAGAGAGAAAAAGCCCCACGACCTGGAAAATCGAGAATTGTCCTTATACCTATAACATTCTGGAAGCACCTTTTGGCAACCACTTGAAAAAATATTTTTGTGAAATTTCAAAATTTGGTTGCCAAACACCCCTTTTAGAATGCTATAGGTGAAGGGAGGTATTTGATGTACCAGAAAATGACGCATACACTTGAGGATTTGAAGAAATTGGCAGCAATGGAACTTCGTGATGTGAACCGTGAAGAACTGGTGGACATCAACGATGTGGAAATCAAGAAAGACCTGTCGCAGCGAGAACGGATGGTTGATTTTGTTTCACAGATCAAGAACCCCTACTGCTATCTTGACCGGGGAATGGTCGTAAAGATTAGTTTTGCCGGAGAGAACCGATTAGAGGACACGCTGAAAAAATGCGCAAGGACACATCGGAAATAAAAAAAGAAGAAAGTAGAAGAAAATTTACACTTTAGCACATTAAAGCGTTGACATGAACCGTGAAATATGAGATAATGGCTTTGGGTCAAAACAGAATATGCTGATAAAGCCGATAATTTCTTGGTTTATTGTCTGAACGACAAATAGATTAGGAGGTTATCGGCTTTTTATGTTTTTTCAGGGAAATGAAAAATACAACTGTGCCACATATCTTCGATTGTCGCGTTCGGATGGCGACCAGCAGGAGAGCAACAGCATTAAAAATCAAAGAGCGTTGCTGAACGATTACATGGGTAAGCACCCGGAATTGCACAAGTTCGACGAGTATGTGGACGATGGTTACAGCGGCACAAATTTTGAACGCCCGGATTTTAAGCGGATGATGCAGGACATTGAGAAAAGGAACGTCAACTGCATCATCGTCAAGGATTTATCTCGCTTCGGCAGAAACTACATTGAAACGGGCCGTTATCTGGAAAGAATCTTTCCGTTCATGGGTGTGCGCTTTATCGCCATCAACGATCATTATGACAGTGCAGAGGAAAACGATGATAAGGGCCGTATTCTGATTCCGTTCAACAATCTTATCAATGACACCTACTGCCGGGATATTTCACTGCGCGTTCGCAGTCACTTGGATGTGAAACGAAAAGAAGGTCAGTTCATTGGCAGTTTCGCAGGGTATGGGTATCGCAAAGACCCCAAAGACAAAAATCATCTGATTATAGATGAATACGCTGCGGGCATTGTGCAGGAAATATTCAAACAGAAATTGAACGGAATGAGTTCACAGCGCATTGCCAGTCACTTGAACGAACTGGGTGTCCTGCCGCCGAACGAGTATAAGAGAGCCAATGGATTCAACTATACATGCGGTTTTCAGGCTGGGCTGAATCAGAAGTGGACAGTGGTTTCCGTCAATCGTATTTTGAAAAATGAATCCTATACGGGAACATTGATTCAGGGTAAACGCAGGAAAATCAATTACAAAGTAAAAAAGAGCCATGATGTTGGAAGTGAAAACTGGATTCGGGTGGAAGATGCGCATGATGCCATTATCAGCAAAGGCGAGTTCCAGCAAGTACAACAGTTGTTGGAACTGGACACTCGTACCGCACCATCGCAGACAACAGTTTATCCATTATCAGGTTTTCTGCGCTGTGCAGACTGCGGGCAGAATATGATTCGCCGCACGGTGACGAAAAACGGAAAGAAGTATCAATACTATCACTGCTCTACCTATAAAAATGGCGGCGGCTGCACACCGCACATGATAAACAGTGAGAAGCTGACGGAAAGCGTTCTGGCTGCGATTCGGCATCAAGTGACACTTCTTGTAGAAGCGGAAAAGGTACTCTCCAATGCAGAGTTGGCAAGCGGCGAACAGATTGGCATAAAGATTCTGGACAGCCAGATCACTGCACTGGAAGCTGAATTAGAACGGTACAGTAATTTGAAAATCCGTCTGTATCAGGACTTATGCGATGATGTTGTCAGTCGGGAAGAGTACGGAGAAATGAATACTCGCTTTGCACAGAAGATAAAAGAGGCACAGGATAAGATTCAGGAAATCCGCGAAAAGAAGCAGGAGGCATTAAAGCACGACACACTGCTTCCTACTTGGTTGGAAGAATTTAAGCAATACGAACATATCAAAACGCTCGAACGTAGGGTCGTGGTGGAACTGATCGACCACATAGATGTTCATAGCAAAACAGAGATTGAAATTCATTTCTGCTTCGAGGATGAACTGCACAGTATCACAGAAAAATTTATGGAATATCAAGCACATCACGGAAATGAGGTGGCAGAGGAATGAAATGGGTCAGTTATACAAGGTCGATTTCCAGCAGGATCGGAGAAGAAAATCCATCCAATACGATTGCGGAGCAGAATGAGCGCATTGCACGGTATCTAAAAAAGCTTGGGTGCAACGTATCTGAAAAATACAGTGACCGAAAGAGAACAGCAGAAGCCACAGAGGGCTTTGACAAATTGGTACAGGATGGGATGGCTCGGAAATTTGATGCAGTTGTTGTGGATTCTATCTTCCGCTGTGGAAGAACCCTTCCGTTTGCCATTGAAGCACTGCAGAGGACGTTCTATCCGCTTGGTATCCAATTTGCAGTTGTGGAAGATGACTTTTGCAGTGCAGACAAAACTGCCGAAGAAGTTGCAGAGTATTTCAATGGAAAGACCATTGATAAGATTCGTTCGGAATTTATTACCAATCGCCAGAATAACTTTGAAGAAGGTACATTGACCCATCGACAGGCTAAATATGGTTATGCGCTGTCGGAAGATCGCAGAAACCTTGTTCTTAATCCTGAGAGCGCACAGGTTGTAAAGCTGATTTTTCAGATGTATCTGGAAGATATGAAAATCCCGGAAATCGCAAGAGCATTGGATGCACAGGGCGTTCCATCTCCACAAATCCAGATGGCAAAGAAAAAAAGGTCAAGAACAAAAATCAAGTGGCCGGATTCAACCATTCGCTTGATTTTGAAAAATCCACTCTATATCGGAAAGTGTACGCTGACGCTGGCAAAGGCAAGGCGAGAATTGGAGGTTCCGGCGATTGTTTCAGAGACGGAATTTCAGAAAGCTCAGAAAAAGTTGGAATCTACGAGGTTGCCTTCGAGGAAAAAGGCACGAAAAAAACCAAATCTGCTCTTCAAAAAAATCTATGACAAGGAAAGTGGAAAAGGTCTGCTGTGCAGAACATCAGAAGATGAAAGCCAGCAAATCTATTCGTTTGACAAGGGGTATAGATGCTTCTCTGGAAAAGCCCCTTTCATCGAAAGCGAGAAAATCTTTCGAGAGATTCTTTCAGCTTTGGAAAAAGAAAAAATGCAAGCTGCGCATATTGATAGGGTGCTGGACTTGAATCCTGAGAAAGTCAAGCAGTGCATGGATGCTGGACTGTTGCAGTACAGAAAAAGAGCAAATGAGATCGTTGCGCACTTGATGGCCAAGGACGATGAACGAACAGCAGTTTATCGGCAATACGAGCAGGGATCAATTTCACTAGAACAGATAGAGGAGTATGAACATCAGTATCAGGTGGCGGTCCAGAAGCAGGAAGCGGCTTTTAAAAAAGTAATGCTGGCTGTTAATGACATAGAAAAAGCATTTAGCCATGGGAATCCCTGGTTGATGAAGTTCCGAGCGATTTCAATTCCTGAAACGTTGGAGCGCACGCATCTTAAAGAATGGCTTGACCATGTATGGATCGTAGATTTTGAACAGGTAGAAGTGATCCTACAAGAAAGTAAGTGGAAGGGATTCTTCCCGGAAGAATGGCTGAACAACGGTGAGGTAGATTGTAATGGCAAGAAAGAGTAGAAAGAATTTGATGCCGCAGGCCGTTGCGCAGGAGGCCGTACAGCAAAACGAAAAAGAACTTCTGCGCACGGCGGCGTATGCGCGGCTGTCGGTTGAGAACGGCGGGCATGAAACAGAAGATTCCCTGCACACGCAGATTTTGCAAATTCATAATTATATCAGGGAAAACCCAGAACTGACGCTGACCGATACCTATGCAGACAATGGTTTTACGGGAACACGTTTTGACCGACCAGAATTTGAGCGTATGATGCAAGATGTGCGGACAGGCAAAATTCAATGCATTGTAGTGAAGGATTTATCTCGATTTGGTCGTGACTATATCGAAACGGGAAGCTATCTGGAAACTATTTTCCCGATGCTCCATGTTCGTTTTATCGCCATCAACGATGATTTTGACAACATCCGGCAGTCGGATGTGGATAGTCTTGCGGTTCCCATCAAGAACATGGTAAACAGCTTGTACGCTAAGGACATTTCAAAGAAAATCAGCCTTAGTTACCAGATGCGCCGCGAAAAGGGAATCCCCACATCGTGGTGTACACCGTATGGCTATCAGTTGAACCAACAGGGAAATAAGTTTGAAGCGACTGAGGATGCGAAGTGGGTCAAACTGATCTATCAATGGTATCTTGCAGGAGTGAGTACAAACGAAATTGCCCGCAGGTTGGAATTTTTAGAAGTAGCAAGGCCGAACGAACGGCTGAATCGCAAATTACATGAGGGAGATGACCCTACCTATAATAAATGGCACCCCAGTACGGTTCTTCGTATTTTAAACAGCAGTGCCTATATTGGAGAACTGGTATCTGGGAAAACGCAAACTGCATCATACAAAGGGATTGGCCTCCATCCAGTGGAAAAGAAGGAATGGCATATTGTTGAAAACGCTCATGAAGCAATCATTCTGAAATCGGATTTTGAAAAAGTGCAGGCACGGCGGGAGCAGAATAAGGAAAGACGGGAAAGGGCGATGGCTCGTTCCAAAGCAACCAGAGAGAAGTGTTATAACCACCTATCGGGAATGGTTTACTGTGGCTGCTGCAGACGCAACATGACGTTTGAACGGCGTGTGCATGGTACGGTGAAAGAAACGCACTATGGAGTGTTCATTTGCAAAAGAAAGAAGAACACGACTCCCTGTGCCTATCATGCGGTGCCGGAGAAAATGCTGATGATGGTGGCGATGGATCAGATTCATCATCTGGTGTCTACCATGTGTGAAGAAGAAAAGCTGGTAAAAGACATGATGCGCGGCAGCAATCTGGATTCTGCCCGTTCCATCAAGATGAAAGAAAACTCTATCCTGTTTCGGATTCAGGAAGCCGAAGAACGGCGGTTGCGTTTATATGAGGACTATAAAGCTGAAATTCTGGACGATGATGAATATAGTCAGCTAAAGGAACACTACATAGCAGAAAAGCAGCGGTTGGAACATGAACTGCAAAAGCAGCGTCAGCGCGCATTGGAACTGGAAAAGAGAATTAGAATCTGCGATGCGCAGATGGAGCGGATGCGCGGGATTCTGAATCAAAATGAATTTGATGAAGAACTGGTGCATGAACTTATCAAGAGAATCTATGTGGGAATGGACAATTCTGTGGAGGTCGAATTTAAGTGCAGCGACCCTTATCAGGAAGTGCTTGCAATCATGTCGGAGGTTCAGAATGAATGATAAAATTGCAATCTATCTCCGCTTATCATTGGCAGACGGAGATTTGAAAAAGGGCAGCAAGGATGAAAGTAACAGCATTGAGAACCAACGGATGCTGCTCCACGATTACATTGGAAAGCAGGAAGATTTATTTGGCGAGATTGTAGAATATGTAGATGATGGCTATACTGGAACAAATTTTAATCGTCCGGCTTTTCAGAAAATGATTGTGGATTTGAAGCAGGGCGATATAAAAGTCATCGTGGTAAAGGATTTATCCCGCCTTGGTCGTGACTATATCGGTGTTGGCGATTACATTGAACAGATTTTTCCGTTGATGGGAGTTCGGTTTATTGCTGTGAATAATTCTTTTGACAGCATGAAACTGAACAATGGAACGCCGGGAATCGAAGTGGCGGTCAGCAATCTGGTGAATAATATGTATAGCCGGGATATTGCGAAAAAGATTCGGGCTGCTCTGGAAACGAACTGGAAGAATGGGAAAGCCACCTGCACGAATGTTCCTTTTGGATATGTGTGGAACAAGAAAGGTGGACGGCGGTGGGAGATTGACCCGGAGGCCGCACCCTGCGTGAAAAAAGTATTTGAATTAGCATTGTCCGGTCGCAATACAACGCAGATCGCCTACGGCATGAACGAATTAAATCTTCCTACGCCGGGATTGTATGCGAAACGAAAAAATCTGCTGATGGGCAGTAATCCTATTATTGCCCCGGACAGTGAAATGCTGTGGAATGCGGCAATCGTATGGAGAATCCTTAGACGGTATGAATACACGGGCGCGCTGGTTATGGGGAGAAGAAAGAAAATTGACGTGAATACTACCTCTGTTCGGACGCTCCCGGAGGATAAGTGGATCATCGCAGAAAACGCTCATGCGGCCATCGTGACAAGAGATGAATACTATCAGGCACAGAAAGCGATCCGTAACGTAACTCCAATTCAATATAAGGTGGGCGATGATTTTGCGTTAAAAGGAAAAATCTGCTGCGGAAACTGTAATCGGCAGCTTCGCCACGAAAGGCAATATGGGGAAATGGTTTTCTATTGCGGCTATAAACGGTCAGCCGGAAAGTTCTCTAAATGCTACGGCGGCTATTACAGAGAACATTCGGTGAACGCAAAAGTGGCTCGTGCGATAAAAACAGTATTCTATGCGCTGGATGTGGTAAATCAGGGGATGCAGGAAAAGCAGTCTGTCACGGTGCGTTGCATGGACATTGAGGACTTGGAAAAGCAAGCAGAAGCCATTCGGGTAGAACAAATCAAACTATATGAATCGTATGCGGACGGTGTGCTGCGGCGAGATGCGTACATAGAAAAGAAAAAGATCCTTTCGGAAAAACTTGTCGCATTGCAGGATAGCATACGGACAGAAAAGGAAGAACAGGAGTGTGCTGATGAACTGGATGAAGAAATCCGCGCTCTGACAAAGCAGGCCAGCGAGAAAACGTACATCGGCGGGCTGACAAAAGAATGTGTGGATGCTTTTGTGAGCATGGTTTATCTGTATGACGATCAAACGATGAAAATAGAGTTCAACTGTGAGGATGTGATTCGGAGAGCGTTGGAAAAGTATGACACATAATTGGATGAAAGAAGTGGTATAAGAAAAAGAATACCCGTCTGGGTGAGAGGATTCAGAAAATCTTCTCGACCAGGCGGGTATTTCATTCCGCAGGAATGTGTCTATTAGAGGCTAAGGGTTTCCACCCATGCAGACAAGTCGGCTTTGCTGGAGTAAGCATTGAATACCTTGCCGTGCAGGAGTTTGGCACCGGGGCAGCTTGGCGCGAGTTTTTCGTTGGTCTTGCCCATACCGCTGCCGCCAGATGTGGCAAAGGGGATGATGGTTTTACCTTTTAGGTTGTAGCTTTCCAGAAATGTATTGATGATCGTCGGAGCAATATACCACCAGATAGGGAATCCGACAAAGATGGTGTCGTATTCGTCCATGTTATCGCGCTTGACGGCGATGGCAGGGCGAGAGGTAGTATCGCTCATTTCGATGGTGCTGCGGGATTTCTTGTCCATCCAGTTCAGATCGGCCTTGGTGTACGGAACTTCCGGCTGAATCTCAAAAATGTCTGCACCGATAGCATCGGCAAGATTTTCAGCAACCTTTGCGGTAACGCCGCTGGCAGAGAAGTAAGCAACAAGTCGTTTGCTCATGACAAATGCACTTCCTTTGATTGATTTTCATGGTTTAAGTATAGCACGTTGAATAGGGAGCATCAAGTAAGGCTGAGTGGACGAATGTGCTAATATTGCAAATGAAATAAGCGCAAAAGAAAGTTTGCGTTGACTTTTGTGCTTATTTAGAATACAATATAAGCACGAAGGTGAGGTGACGCTTATGATGAACATGAACAATTTGGCTCAAACACATGAGATTTTAACACCGCAGCTTGCAACAAAAGTAGGTTTAACGAAATTTGAGTTTTATAAATATGTAAAGGCCAATGAATACGAGCAGGTCGGACATGGCGTATACGCAGCAAAAGATACTTGGATTGACGAATTAGAAATGCTGCACCGCCGCTGCCCGATGGGAGTGTTTTCTCATGATGAAGCGTTCTATTATTATGGGCTGACAGATCGGGAACCGCTTGTTCATACACTCACGATTTATAGTGGATATAATGTCCACCGCTTGAAAGAGGATGGCTATAAGGTTTATACAGTAAAAAAGGAACTTCTTGACGTTGGCAAGCAAATCGTAAAAAGCAATCAGGGAAATGAAATTCCTATGTACGATTTGGAACGGACAATTTGCGACTTGGTGCGGAGTAGAAGTTCTATAGAAGTACAGGATTTCAATGCAGTATTAAAAGCGTATGTCGGGAGAAAAGATAAGGACCTTAATAAACTGATGAAGTATGCAAAGCTATTTCGAGTGGATAAGATCATCCGAAATTATATGGAGGTACTACTGTAAATGGGATTTACACCTGAACAGATAAAAGGGCGTATCAAGAGCGTTGCAAAACAGAACAATGCAGACGCAAGGACACTCATGCGAATCTATATGATGGAGCGTTTTCTGGAAAGACTGGCACAATCAGAATATCGGGATAACTTCATTATCAAAGGTGGAATACTGGTTACAGCGATGATTGGTGTTGCGCACCGTTCCACGATGGATATTGACACCAGCATGAAGAATCTAAATCTGTCTGCGGAGGATGCTCTGCGAGTTGTCAATCAGGTCAAAGACATCGACCTTGACGATGGTGTTTCTTTTGAGGTTAAAGATGTTTCCAATATCATGGATGAAATGGAGTATCCGGGAATCCGCGTTACCATGAATGCCAATGTGGGAAGATTGATTACACCTTTGAAAATTGATATTTCCACGGGCGATGTCATTACCCCACGAGCAATCGAGTTCAATTATGATCTCTTGCTGGAAGATCGTTCTATCAGTCTATGGTCGTATAATTTGGAAACTATATTAGCCGAGAAGTTGCAGACGGTTTTGGCGAGGGGCATCTTAAACACCCGAATGAGGGATTTTTACGATATACGGATGCTGCTCGATACATACGAAGATAAAGTCAATAAGGCTGTGTTGAAAGATGCTTTTGCGGCAACTTGCAAAAAGAGAGGAACGGATCATCTGCAGGAGCAGGCCGAGGAGATTATCAAAATTATTGAAGCAGATGAACAGCTTCAAGTGCTATGGAGAGCATATCAGAAGAAATACTCGTATGCAGCAGAAACTGATTATGCCAGTGTGATAAGCGGCGTAAGAAAATTGATGAATTGGATTCAATAAGTAACCATTGAAAATAGAATAGCGAGTAAAGCCCTACAAGGCTCAGGTCGGTTCTCAGAACTGACTGAAAGCCTTGTAGGGCTTATTTTTTTTTGCGATTTTTTCTAAAAATTTTTCGCCCCTATCTTGACATCAGGGGGTTACGTTGGACTTTCCATTGCAACGCTGCTGAGCCAGCATCATAAGGTTATGGCAGTGGATATTGTGCCGGAAAAGGTGGAACTTATCAATAATAAAAAGTCTCCAATTCAGGATGAATACATTGAAAAGTATCTGGCAGAGAAAGAACTGGATTTGACCGCAACGCTGGACGCAAAAGAAGCATACTCTGACGCTGACTTTGTTGTTATTGCGGCTCCTACCAACTATGACAGTAAGAAAAATTTCTTTGATACTTCTGCGGTTGAAGCTGTTATTAAGTTGGTAATTGAGTATAACCCTGAAGCAATTATGGTCATCAAGTCTACGATTCCTGTTGGTTTCACCGCAAGCGTCCGTGAAAAATATCACTGCGACAACATTATCTTCAGCCCGGAATTCCTGCGTGAGAGCAAGGCTCTGTACGACAACCTGTATCCGAGCCGTATCATCGTTGGTACAGATGTAGAGAACGCCCGTCTGGTGAAGGCTGCACATACTTTTGCTGAATTGCTTCAGGAAGGTGCAATCAAGGAAAACATTGACACTCTGTTCATGGGCTTTACCGAAGCAGAAGCGGTTAAGTTGTTTGCTAATACTTATCTGGCTCTGCGTGTTAGTTACTTCAACGAACTGGATACCTATGCAGAGATGAAGGGACTGAATACCCAGCAGATTATCAACGGTGTCTGCCTTGATCCGCGCATTGGTACTCATTACAATAACCCCAGCTTCGGCTACGGCGGGTACTGCCTGCCCAAAGACACTAAACAGCTGCTTGCAAATTATGCCGATGTGCCGGAAAATTTAATTGAAGCAATCGTGGAATCGAACCGTACTCGCAAAGATTTTATTGCGGATCGTGTGCTTGAAATTGCTGGTGCTTATGAAGCAAATGACAGCTGGGATGAGAGCAAGGAAAAGGAAGTTGTGGTTGGCGTTTACCGTTTGACGATGAAGAGCAACAGTGATAACTTCCGGCAGAGTTCTATTCAGGGAGTTATGAAGCGTATTAAGGCAAAAGGTGCTACGGTCATCATTTATGAGCCCACCCTAAAAGACGGGGATACATTCTTTGGTAGCCGGGTTGTTAATGACTTGGATGACTTCAAGAAAAAGAGTCAGGCTATCATTGCAAACCGCTATGACAAGTGTCTGGATGATGTGAAGGATAAGGTTTATACACGCGATATTTTCCAGCGTGACTAAGAAGTACATAGAGGGGAGATGCAGGATGGCAAAAAAGAAACTGCTGATTTATGCACATTACTACATACCTGATACTGCATCCACAGGCCAGATTCTCCGTGAACTCGCAGAAGGCATGTTGGATAAGTTTGATATTACGGTAATTTGTGTGGTTCCCAGCTATTTAGGAACCATTGAAGATAAATATAAGACACAAAAATATTACGAAGAAGAAATCAACGGCGTAAAAGTTCTAAGGATAAGAGTCCCAGAGTTCAGCAAGACCAATAAGAAGAGCCGTGTAAAGAACATTGTCTCCTATTTCTTTGGAGCAATGGGCGCGACCTTTAAGGTTGGCAAGATGGACTATGTGTTTTCCATCTCTCAGCCTCCGATCCTGGGCGGTCTGCTGGGCGTCTGGGGCAAATGGGTGAAACACGCCAAGTACATTTACAACATTCAAGACTTTAACCCGGAGCAGGTGTTGGCTGTTGGCTACACCAAGAGCAAGCTGGTGACCGATGCCATGATGTGGTTCGACAAGTTCAGCTGTAAGCGTAGCGACCTTGTGATCACAGTCGGTCGCGACTTGGTGGAAACGGTGGAGAACCGTTTCAAGGGAAAGAAAGTTCCTAAGACCGTCATGATCAACAACTGGATCGACGAGAACGAAATCTATCCGCTGGATGAGAACAACGAGAAGGTTCTGGCATTCAAAAAGAAGTACGGTCTGGATGGCAAGTTTGTCATCATGTATTCCGGCAACATTGGTCTGTACTATGATCTTGAGAATCTGATTAAGGTTGTGGAGAGAATCAAACCGGGTACTAAGACTGCCGATGGCCGCGAAGTCGTGTTCGCTTTTGTTGGTGCTGGTTCCGTGTTGGATAAGCTGGTGCTGTATGTGAAAGAGCATCACATGGACAATGTGACTTTTATTCCGTATCAAGATAAAGCGGATCTTATCTATAGCTTGAACGCCGGTGATGTTCACTGGTGCGTGAACGCAAAAGGCATCAAAGGCGTGTCCTGCCCGTCAAAAGCTTACGGAATTATGGCCGCTTCGAAGCCCATTTTAGGAGTCCTGGAGTCAGGCTCAGAGGTTCGTTGCCTGATTGAAGACACACACTGTGGTCTTTGTTGCGAGCCGGGTGAATATGACAAAGTCGAGGAAAATATTCGCTGGTTCGTCGAGAATGTCGGAAATGGCGAGTTGAAGGCAATGGGAGCCAGAGGGCGCAAAAATCTGGAAAAGAATCTGACCCGAAACGTGTCGGTTAGAAAGTATGCAGAAGAGATTCTGAAGCTGTAAAGGAGGCGAGAGGTATGAACAGTAACTGGTTTAAGCTGGTTATGAAGATGACAAAAGTTGAATATGGAAAGAACCTCTTGCTGAAGGGTGTTCCGATCATCTTCAACAAAGGTGGTGCCAAACTGAAGATTGGAGAGAACGTCACGATCAAGAGTAGCTTTCTGAGTAATTTAGTTGGCCTTTACAGCCGGACGATTATTGTTACCCGCGCTCCGAGAGCTGAGATCGAGATAGGAGATAATGTAGGGATAAGTGGAGCAACGATTTACGCCCGAAAGAAGATCATAATTGGTGAGAACACCTGCATCGGCGGCAACTGTAAGATTCTAGACAACGACTTCCATCCTATCGAAGTAGAGACGAGAAACAAACTGCTGCGGGATGAAAACGGTGGCAACAGTGATCTGGTGCCGAGCCGAGAAATTAAGATTGGCAAGAACTGCTTTATCGGGTGCAATAGTATCATCCTGAAAGGTACAGTGCTAGGTGATGGGTGTGTTGTCGGTGCTGGTGCTGTGGTTGCCGGGAAGTTTGAGGATAACTGTGTGATTGCTGGAAACCCGGCTAGGGTTATTAAGAGGCTGTAATAGATGGAGAAAGAATTTAGATTTGAAGATAATTCATTTGATGTAATAAGAATTGTATCAGCGCTTTTCATTGTCCTAGGGCACATTGAGACACATCTAAAAGCACCTGTATTTGCACCTGTTTTGTATGTACAGCAACGTTGGGTTGGACTGGTATGCTTATTTGTGATTAGTGGATATGTAATTCCAGCTTCGTTGGAAAGAAGTAAAAACAATCAGGAATACCTAAAAAAAAGAGTAATGCGAGTATATCCTGCATTATGGGGAGCAACACTCTTTTCACTGATAGCAATTGTAGTCTTTGGAATGGCATACAGTCATTTAAAAGTTCAAGGAATAGATATTATGACTTGGCTTTTGGGACAGTTAACATTTTTTCAGTTTTATACTCCATCATCAATTGAAGCATATGGTGTGGGGAACCCAAATGGATCCCTGTGGACAATCTCCATGGAAATTCAAATTTATATTTTAATAATGCTCCTTTATGGGTGGCTGAAAAGACGCAACAAAAAAGAATGGCTGATTTTAATGGGGGGGGGTATCGCATGCAATGTGATTTTTTCGTGGATGAAGCCATACCTTCCCTCAATGGTATTTAAACTGATTAATGTGACTTTTATTCCATATTTATATATTTATCTAATTGGGATGTTTGCATATACATTTCGGCAGGAATTGATGCCGAAGTTGAGTAGGTTATTTTGGCCGGTATTAATGGCATATATCGCTTGGAGTTTTGCAAACGGTGTGTTCTTTAATTTTAATGCCGGTCACTATGTTAATATAGTTTCTGGAGTGTTTATTTGCCTGCTTACCTTAAGCGGGGGCTATTACTTTGGCAAGCATAGAATTAAATACGATTTCTCGTACAGCGTTTATCTCTATCATATGATTGTGATTAATGTGCTGACGATTGTCGGAATAAATGAAAATGCTCAAAGTATTGTACTTACGTATGTATTTACGATGCTACTTTCTTGCTTATCGGTTTTTGAAATTGAAAAACAGGGAAAGAAATTATTTGAAAAGGTGTTGAGATTAAAGTAATGAATAAGATAGCAATTATAGGCTTTCATAATTTGCATTTAATGCAATTTTTATATAAATATACTGATGTTTTTGATAAAAATAATATTTCATATGACGTATTATACTGGGACCGAGATATGGATTCCAATATTAAATGTAGAGCCTTTAAGGGCAATAGTATTTCATATCGTTATAAAATGAGCAACTATCAGCCAAAAGAGAAAAAAATTCATGGCTTTGTGGGTTGCATGCGGTATTTTTGTAAGATAATTAAAAAGAACAAGTATGATCATATTATTTTATTGACAACGCAAACAGCATTACCTTTATATATGCTGAGTGGTATTGTCAGAAAATCAAAATTTGTTTATGATTATCGAGATTTGACGTATGAAAAAAATAGCATTTGCAGAAGAATTATAAAAGGCATTATTGAAAAATCTGAATTTACTGCTATTTCATCGATGGGATTTAAAAAGGTTCTTGGTGAGAGCAATAAATTTGTAATGTCTCACAATGTAAGCAATTTAAAAATGGAATGTTTACCCAAGAAAAGTAGTAGGAACCTCAGAGTCGTTTTTTGGGGAATGATACGGCAAATCGAATGGAATAAAAAAATTTGTGATTTATTCGGAAATGTACCTGGCATAGAATTACGTTATTGCGGAGAAGGCAATACAGAAGAACTCAAAAATTATTGTGAAAAGTATTGTAATATTGTTTTCACAGGTAGATATACAGTTAATCAAATTCCCTCATTTGTAGAACAAACAGATGTATTACTCAATCTTTATGAGAATGATGAGCAACAGAAACTGGCGATGACAGTCAAGCTTTATGATGGAATTCGCTATGGCTTGCCGATGTTGATATCAAAAGGATCTTATATGGGAGAAGTGATGCAGGCTAATGATTTCGTTTATGTCGCGGACGTAGACAAATTCGATGTTGAGGCATTTAAGAAGTGGTATCAAAATCTGAATAAAGATTGCTATCCATATTCAAGCGAATATATTCAAATTCAAAAAGATGATGAGCAATTTGAAAGTAGATTGCTTGCTTTTGTAAAGGAATAAAAAATGCATATTGGAATTTATATAAATAATGAAAACATATCAAGTGTTGATTGTAAGAATTTGTTGGCAGGAAATCCAGGAATAGGCGGAACGGAATACTGCGTTTTACTGTTAGCCCAAACATATAAAATGCATTATTCAAATAATAAGATTACGTTATTTGTAGCTAAACAAGGTGTCCTACCTGAAGTTGATAATTATGTAGTTGTTAATGGCATTGATGACTTACCAGCAAAGGCCAAAAAAGAGGACGTTGATGTCCTTGTTGTTAGTGCAGTTCATAATGGTATTCCGCTTCCGCAGAGCTTTTTCGATGATATAAGTGCGAAAAAGATTAAAACAATTCTGTGGGGGCATAACTTTTATTTGAATGATTTCTGTAATAAAATTTTCAAATGCGAATATGCAAAGGCTAATGTGTTTGTTGGAAGGCAGCAATATGATCGTTATATTGATCACGCTGTTATTAATAAGTCTACATACATATATAATATGTATCCGGAAACGGACGAATTGCACCGAGAAAAGATACAAAACCATGCGGTTACCTATATTGGTTCATTAGTTCCGACAAAAGGGTTCCATGTACTTGCTGCTGTTTGGAAAACTATTCTAAAAGAAGTTCCAGATGCAACGCTTAATGTTGTAGGAAATGGAAAGTTATATGGTCGAAATTCAAAGTTGGGAAAATACAATATTGCAGAAGATTCTTATGAGAAGCAGTTTATGTCTGGCTTAACGGACGATGAAGGAAATATTTTGCCGTCTGTACATTTTTGGGGCGTTCTTGGAGTCGAAAAGAATGATGTGATTCGTAATACTTGTGTAGGTGTCGTTAATCCTACGGGAAGAACTGAGACATTTGGAATTAGTGCACTCGATTTTGAAAGTATGAGTGTGCCAGTGGTTACCATTGCAAAAGGTGGATTTTTAGATACCGTTTTGAATGAAGAGACCGGACTGCTTTATGGACATATAGATGATTTTGCAAAAGACATTATAATGCTATTGAAGAACGATAAACTTAATGAGCAATACGGGAGAGACGGCGTTCAGCTATGCAAAAAATTCACGCCGGATAAGATAATCAAAGAGTGGAATCGCTTATTTTTGAAAGTTCTGAACGACGAAAAAATGGAATACATAGAACCTGATAGTTTTATGGAAACAAATCTAAAAAAATATCGATGCCTTAATCGGAAAATCAAAAATACCATTGGGGTAGAATATCCGATATCTGTAATTGGCGCGGAAAGCTTTGCAAGAAATGTTTTGCGGAGGATGGGAAAATGATTAAATTTAGTATCATAACAGTGTGCCTAAACGCTGGAAGTGATTTATTGGAAACTGTTGAGAGTACATTGAAACAGTCATATAGTGAGTTTGAAATCATTGTAAAAGATGGCTTTTCAAAGGATGAATCGATTTGCAAGTTACCACAAGATAAAAGAATTCATCTTGTACAAAAAAAAGACACCGGCATATATGATGCAATGAATCAGGGAATTGAAGTTGCACAAGGGGATTATATGATCTTTATGAATGCCGGTGATAAGTTTTATGATTCCGAGGTCCTTAAGCGTATTGCCGATGGAATTGAGGAAACACCGGGGGATCTGTATTATGGAAGATGCTATAATCAAATATTAGATGTGGTAGATCCTGCTCCCAAAAAGCTGACGAAATATTTTTGCTATAGATCAATGATTTGTCACCAAGCGACAATTTATAAAACTAGTATGCTGAAAAAACGTGGGTATGATGTTTCATACACGGTAAGTGCAGACAGAGAACGAATGTTATATGCTGTTATAAAGGAAAAAGCCAGATGTGTTTACCTTCCGGTTGTTGTTGTTGCTTTTCAAGGCGGAGGATTTTGTACAACGGACAAGGCAAAGAAATTATTGATAAACGAGCAAAAAAAAATGAAAGAAGCATATTTCTCAAAGCCGGAGAGAGCTAGATATATATTTGCACATGAAATTACTTTTCCACGTATTAGAGAAAAAGTACTAAAAAATCCAAAAATAAAGAAAGTGTATAGAACACTGATCGCAAAGGTATATGGAAATTGATGTAGAAATTCGGAGGAAAGAGCGACTATGAATATCATTTTTTTAATAGGGCAGTTACGATACAGTGGTGCGGAAAATGTGCTGCGGTGTATTGCAACAGAAATTGCGCACGCAGGACACAATGTGGAGATTATGGTACGTGCTGAAGGCTATGAAAATGAAACATTGCCAGGTGTAACCATCAAATATTGTGGTGCTAAGGGTAATGCATTACAAAGAAGATTGGGAAGAAACAAAAAAATAAGAAATGAAATCAAGGACTTTAAGGCAGATGTGGTTATTGGTTTCGGATTTCCGATGAATTTTGATGCAGTGGCTGCATCTATAGGAACATCGGCAAAAAGTATTATTTGCGAAAGAATGGATCCGTATACTTGTAGCGAGAACAAACAATTTGAATTGCAGAAAAAGATTTACTACAAATTTGCAGATGGGTATGTAGTTCAAACGCCATCAATTCAAAAATTTTACAGGGAACACTATGCAGGAAAGAAAAAAGTGGCTGTCATACCTAATCCTGTTAGACAGGGCTTTTCTTCTATTCCCAAAAGAAATACGACGGAAGATTATCTTGTAACAGTTGGACGCTTAGATGATGAACAAAAAAACCAGTCAATGCTGATCAAAGCCTTCTCAAAAGTGGAAAATAAGTATCCACAATTAAAACTTTACATTGCCGGAGAGGGACCGGATAGGGGAAAATACGAAAAGCTGATTGAAACATTAGGACTACAGAAAAAGGTTACACTGTTAGGAAACGTATCAGATCCCACATCGGTTGTAAGAGAATCTACACTGTTTATATTGACTTCGAATCACGAAGGTATGCCAAATGCATTGATTGAAGCAATGGCACAGGGAAAGCCATGTATTTCAACAAAATGTAGTGGCGGTGGAGCAGAGTATTTAATTCATGACGGAGAAAATGGTATTTTAATAGACTGCAATGATGTAGAAGCTTGCGCACGATCAATTGATTTGTTGATGAGTGATGAATCCAAAAGAAACCGTTTGGGAGAAAAAGCTTTTGAAGTAAATCGGATGCTAAATGTAGAAGTGATAACCAACCGCTGGATAGACTATATCTCTGAGATTTGCTGCAAGTGAAATCGTTTTATATGCGGAAGGATATAGTGGAATGCTTATAAAGAATATACTCCCAAAGAGAAGTACTCAAGATATAATTGAAAAAATAGCAGATTACTTTTTTGTTCTATTTATTGTTGCACGGCAAGCATTCAGATTTACTCCCGGTTTTACGAGTATTTGGCCGATAGTAAGATATGTAATGTATGGAATTGTATTGCTGCAAATTATAATAAAACCTAAAATTAAGAAAAATGGTTTTCTAGTTTGGACAGTGCTTTTTCTTTCAATAGGTTTCTTTTGTTCAGTTATATCAAAATATCCAGATAATGGGCTCGATAAGTGCACCGAAGTTTTCTATGTTTTGGTTGACGCAATGTGTGTATTATTATATTGCATGCCTAAAAGAAAAACAAATTTGTTCTTTTGGGCGTTTCTGATATCAGGAGCAGTAATTTTTTGTATCCAAATGTCAAATTTTAGTGCAAGTGCAGTAACATCTGGTGCGAATAGAATTTTAAATCGAGTATCGTTAACGGAAGCAGAAAATCCAAATTTGACGGCATTAAAGTTGTATATGGCTTTTATATCAGGAAGCTATTTGATTTACTTTCAAAAAAAATATAGTAAAATTGCACTTGTTTTATCTACTATGAGCGCAATCGGTATGGTTTTAACTGGATCACGAAAAACATTTATTATATCAGTGGTGGTTATTGCCTTGTTGTTTATAAGCGGTCGTAGAAGATATTTAAAAATGGCTTTGTTAGTTATTGGTGCAACGGTTGCGTATGATGCGGCAATGAACAATCCTATCGTGTATAACATAATCGGATGGAGACTTGCTTCTATTGGCGGCGCAGATGAGAGTTCGATGGAGCGAGCAAGATTATTGCACGACGCAATCAACACTGGATTAAATAATCCGATATTCGGTGTAGGATTACATAATTCGATGTTTTATACGGCAATAGGAAAATATGCTCATAATAATTTCGCAGAAATATTTGCTGATTTGGGGCTTATAGGTTTCTCAATTTTTTATTCATTATACATTTTATATGGATATAGGGTGGTTCGATTTGCTAAAGAAAAGATTAGAAGATATTGGCTAGTATTTATTCTTGGATTTTTAGCGATAGACTATGGTCAGGTATCATACAACCTATTTACAAGTATTGTACCCATGGTAATATTGTGCATTGAGTTCACTGGGTGTGACAGAGAAAGCTATGGAAAGAGCTGCTTGAATGAATAAAGGAACGATCACAATGGAAAAAGTAGAAAAGTATTTTAAATATGTGAAGACGCTAATTAAAAGCGTCTGCTATAGAATAAAAAGACAGCGAATACGATTGCCGCTAAAAAATGTACTGGAATCAAGCGTATATATTGACGCCGGCAAACAATCGGAAGTTCTTTTTGGTGAATATAATACTGTAAGACGAAATTCAAATCTAACGGCAAGAGGTGAGGGGAAACTTTTAATAGGAAATAACTGTTTTTTCAACTATAACAATACAATTACAGCACATGAGCTTATAGAAATAGGAAATTATGTGACTATAGGACCTAATGTCTGTATTTTTGATCATGACCACTCGTTCAAAGATGGAAAGCAGGAATTTGTTTGCGAAAAGATTGTAATTGAAGATCATGTGTGGATTGGTGCAGGATGCATCATTTTGAAGGGCGTGACAATAGGAAAAGGGAGTGTCATTGCAGCGGGCACAGTCGTAACAAAGGATGTCCCGCCTTATACTGTAGCGCTGCAAAAACGAAACACTATGGTGACTCCGATTTTAGGGGGTAAATGTAGTGAATAAGATAATAAAAATATATAAAAGCCTGTCGCTACCAGCAAAAGCTTCCATCTGGTATATGTTATGCAGTGTTTTGCAAAAAGGAATAAGTGTAATTACCACTCCTATTTTTACAAGAATATTGTCCACTGAGCAATATGGATTGGTTAGTATATATAGCTCATGGGAGTCAATTATCACCGTTTTTGCTACACTTAATTTCACCTCTGGCGTTTACAATAATGCAATGGTCAAATATGAAGATGACAGAGATGGATATACATCTGTTATGCAAACGTGGACAACAATTATTACGTTGACTTTGTTTGCGGTATATACACTGACACGAACATTTTGGAACGGTGTTTTTGAATTGTCAACACCACTTTTAATAATGATGTTTATTGACATTGTATTTACTGCGGCAATGTCATTTTGGTCGATTCGTAACAGATATGAATATAAGTATTTGCCTGTATGTGTTGTAACAACGTTGACAACGGTATTAGTTCCGATTGTAAGCGTTATTATGGTGTATTCAACAGAGGAATACAAAGCTCAAGCAAGAATTTTTGGCATGGTTATTGTCCATGTTATTATCTATGGGTTTGTGTACATTGTCAATCTGTGGAATGGAAAAAAGCTCTTTAAAAAGGAGTATGTTGTTTATTCGACAAAGTTTAATCTTCCGCTTATTCCACATTATTTGTCACAAAATATACTTAATCAAGCCGATCGGATAATGATCAATAATATGTGTTCCGTTGCAAAGGCTGGAATTTATAGTGTTGCCTACAATGCGGGATTTATGATTAATATCATTACACTTAGCATCAATTCTTCTTTTGTGCCGTATTTATATGAATCAATGAAGAAGAAAAAGTATAAAGAGATTGGCAAAATAGCGTTGGAAATAGAAATTATTGTTGGTTTGCTTTGTTTCGGATTTTCACTTTTTGCACCGGAAGTGATAGCAATATTAGCTACAGATGAGTATCGTGAAGCTATATGGATTATTCCGCCAGTTGCAATGAGCGCGATGTTGAATATGATGTATAGCTTTTTTACAAATATTGAATTTTATTTTGAAAAAAATAAATTCATACTTGCTTCCTCTGTTATTACTGCACTCTTAAATATAGCTATGAATTATGTTTGCATTATTTTCTTTGGATATATTGCGGCTGGCTACACAACACTTGCATGTTGGGTTATTTATAGCGGATCTCAATATTTATTTATGAAAAAAGTCTGTAAAGAAAATAATGTTCCGAATCCGTACAATGGAAAAGCAGTGTGGGGGATTGCAGGTGTATTTATTTTGCTTGCAATCTTGAGTGAAGTACTATTCCTGACAAGGCTAATTCGCTATACTGTTATCGCAATCTCATTTCTTGTTACAGCTGCTTTTCTACTGAAGAATAAAGAAAAAATTTCAGAACTGATTAAAAAGTAAGAAAAATCTTGTGAAACAATCAAATTGAAAAGTTTAAGGTCTACTAAGATATAGTGATGGTTCTATAGGTTATAGAACATCAGTAACAATGGTGATTTTTTCTGGTGTCTGTATTGCGTTAGATAACAAACAAAAAGGAGGGACACTATCATGTCGCTTAATTCGAAAATAGTTGAAGTAATATATTTCGTTCGCCGGAAATACAGGGGGGGGTATACAGATTTTTTCTGATTCCGTACTGGAAAGAGCATTTTAAAAAATTTGGAACGGACGTTTGGATTGGCCGTAATTGTTCATTTATATATTCCCATGTTGAAATAGGAAACGATGTACAAATTGGAGACGGAGCTAGTTTTATTGCTTCAAAGGCGAATATTCGCATTGGAAATAAGGTGATCTTTGGACCTAATGTGACTATACGTGGTGGGGATCATCCAACAAATGTTATTGGTCGATATATGAAAGATATTAAAGAATGCGAAAAGGACCCGCAGTTGGATCAGGATGTAATAATTGAAGATGACGTTTGGATTGGATGCAATGTGACAATTCTAAAGGGCGTTCATATCGGGCGCGGAAGCGTAGTGGGTGCAGGCAGTGTTGTTACGAGGAGTATACCGCCATATACAATATATGTTGGAAGCCATCAGCCGTTTACCAAACCTCGTTTTTCATCTGAAGAGATTATAGAACATGAAAGGCTGCTAAATAATAAGATAGTGGAGTGAGAACATGAGTGCTTTGCTTATTAATCAAGGGTGGACGGATAATTTAGGAGATATTGCGATAGGTGAGGTAATGGAAAGAGAGTTGGCAGAATTTTCTCCTATTACTGTGGAATTCGCGCCAATCGTAATGAAAAAAAACAAAAGGAGTTTTGTCGAAGATTTTAGGGTTATATTCTTTGGATAACAAATATGGATCAACTACAAAGGAAGATAGAAAAACAACTGAAGAATTTGCCGAGATGTATGGAAGACCGTATTCTATTGTTTTTACTGGTACAATAGAGGAATATTGGAGACTGTTGGATATGGTAGGGTGCGTTATTTCAGGAAGAATGCATTCGATGATTCTAGCTATGCAAAAAGGATGTAGGTGTGTGCCATACATGTGGAAAGATAAGCTTCGTGTTTTTAGTGAGCAATATTGTGACTGTAGCACAGATGTTGGTGCTATACGTGCGGATGCATTTTGTGGCTTTGAAGACTTGAAAAAAATCTGGTTACTATAGAGAATAAATAAAGGAGCGCATTAGATGAGTTATAAATATCGGGGGGGACAGCAGTAGCTCTCGGAAAAATCTGATTTATGGAATAGTAATTGTTATACTGGCAGCACTGCTGGGTGCCCTTTTGTGGATGAATAAGGTGGAAGAGGATAAGAAGTCAGCAGAGCTTCAGGCACTTAACAAGAAGCTGTTTCAGGAAGAACAGGAAAAGCAAGCTGCATTGAAACAGCAGGAAGCAGAAGATAGCTTTTATCAGAAGTTGGCAGATGGATTTGATGTGAATGTCTTAATTGTTGGAGATTCCATTGGTGCAGGCACTGGAACAGAGACAGATGGTCAGCAGTGGTATACATAATTACAGACATATCTTCGAACTGTAAATAAAAGTAAAGTTTCGGTAACAAATGTCTCCATGGGTGGCAATGCCTCTTACGCCGGTTATGTCCGGACGATGGCTTTGAATGATGATGTGGATTATGCTCTGGCAATCATCTGTTACGGTCAGAACGATGGTGCAGATGGCTTCTCCACGAACTATGAATCCATCATCCGAGCCATCAGAAGCAAGTATCCTGATTGCTCCATTATCTCCATCTTGGAATCTTCCCAGCGGGAATATACAGAGAAGATGACTACCATTCAGAGCATCTGTGAGCACTACTCTATTCCGGTAGCGGATACGATTGCAGCCTTCAACAATTCTGGAAAGGCTTATGATGATCTAACAGGTGATGGTGTCCACCCGAATGAAGCAGGACAGGAAATCTACTTTGAGACGGTCAAGGCAGTTATTGATGATAACGTGGCTGCCTCCACCGGAAAGATGGCAGAAGCTGATGTGATCAATGCCGATGTACATAAGTTCGATAACTTCGTCTGGTATGGTGCAGATAAAGATTTTGAACGTGTAGATGATACAACTTTCACGTTGAATGCATCCGCATCTGGTGTTTTCGGTATAGATTACACCTTTGAATCTGGTGACAACAAGGCCGATATCTATGTGGATGGCGAGTTGTATGAATCTCCAACTGTTACATTTAACTATGACTTCTCCCAGCGTCATATCATGGTGGTAAGCGATGACTGCACAGTAGAGAAGGAAATCAAAGTTGTTTTCAACAGCAAAGAACAGGCAGATGGTTTCCGAGGAATGTGCTTTAGCTGGAAATAACAATTTAGGCCGTGTGAGATTGATCACACGGCAACTGCTCAAATCTTCACACACCTCTCCGTGGTGAGCAGCAGGCAACGGTCGTATGACTGGCTGAGATGTGAAGGAAGAAACATCGGTATTTATAATAGCGGAGGGTAAAGTGGAAGCGGAACTCTTTTTACTTGAGATGGCAGAATGTGAAGAATGCAAAAAAGTAATGTATAAGAGGATGGCAATCCGAGAAAGTATGGGCTATTTTTATAGCAAAATAAGAAAAATAGGCTATGTGGATCCATTTACAATTCCGTTTAGGAATTATGTTAAAAACCAGATTAAATCAGATAACGTGGATATCGATGAATTGTTAAAATTTATGATTTCCGATGGCTATAGTTGGGCACTGTATTTTGCTACAACGATGTTTGCGCCAAAAAAAGAGTTGCAGTTTATGGACTATTGCTCTGCAATAGCACGAAATGGCGGACTAACACAATATGTCGATGAAGTGGATATGGATACTTTTTCATTGATTGTTGTAGCATTTGTGCTTGATAATTTTTACCCTCGGACAATGGACATCAGTGAAATTGTTAAGGAAGAAGTTTTTAATTATTCAACTAACCAGTATAGGCTAACAAAAGTAAATGGCGCCGTTTTTAAGAGAGATGGGCTGATTTATGACGGCAAAGGATACTATTATAATTATTTCACGAACAAAACGATGCTGTTACCGGTAGATTCTATGATCGGTTTTGCGAAAATCATACAAGAGGAAACAGAAAAATGTGATATTCTGTACCGCTTAGATGAAAGGCTTTCTGTGCCAGAATGCGATTATTTTGATTATACTGGTGTCGGATTTGCAAAGTTTTATGGTCCACAATTTGAATTTGATGGAAGAAATTTAGAAGCTGATAAAACTATTATTGTTCACATAGATGAGACTACACAAGACAAGCTTCTGATGGTCATCAAAAAGAGAATAGATCAAAATACCAATGTGGATTTTTGGCATATTGAAATTGAAACATTACCATATTATGAAAACCGTATGTGCCCAGTAATCACAACTTTCTTACACGGTATGTATTATCCTCAGAATGAAATCTTTACACATATTGACTATACGAAAAATCAATACAGTGCTGATGAATATCAGCAAAAATACGCAGATAGTATAGATGGGATGCCAATCGATCACTATACATCTTGTAGGGATTGGCATTATAAAATATGGTGTATCGAAAATGGAGAGTTTAGTAAAGAAACGTGGTATAAGTTGATGATAGTTTCTCTGCCGAGGATTTATCAGAATTTATTAAATGAAATTTTAAATTAGAAAAATGTAGGAAAGGGTGAAGAGAAACATACTATGGACCAAGAATTGTTCAACCCACAATCCTCGTCTGTGACCTCCTCCCGAATCCTGTACACACCGTCCACGTTTGCCCGGACATCGTTACTCCATCTGCAGGAGGTTGGATCATTACAGGCTATCCACAAGCATACATCGACCAGAACGAACTTGACGTCATTTCTTTGCTTTGTTGTTCTGTCAGGCACCGGAGGCCTTACCTATGAAGGAATGACCTATGAGCTGTCAGCCGGGGACTGCGTGTTCATTGACTGCCGGAAGGCATACAGCCATTCAACCTCCAACAATCTCTGGTCGCTTCAGTGGTGTCACTTCTATGCACCGTCTCTTCCAGCTGTGTATGAGAAGTACAAAGAGCGCGGTGGTCATCCTGTGTTCCACCCAGATGATCTAATTCCTTTCACCTCTCTTCTAACAGACCTTTATAACTTAGCTTCCTCATCCGATTACATCCGGGATATGCGGATCAATGAGAAGCTGGGAAGTCTATTGACTCTCCTGATGGAACAGTCCTGGCATCCGGAGAGCGTGACAGTGAGCCGGAAGAGAATGGAACTGGTAGCCGTAAAGGAGTATTTAGACGAGTACTTTACAGAAAAAATCATGCTGGAAGAGTTGGCAGAAAAGTTCTTTATCAATAAGTTCTACCTGTCCAAAATCTTCAAAGAGACTTACGGAACGACGGTCAACAACTATCTGATCTCAAAGCGGATCACCAGAGCCAAGCAGCTGCTTCGCTTCACAGATATGACTGTGGATGAAGTTGGTGTTGCGGTCGGCATGGGAGATGCAAACTATTTTAGTCGGATGTTCCGAAAAGTAGAGGGAATCAGTCCAAGAGAATATCGGAAGCAGTGGTGAACACAGGGGAGAACACCCTGTGTTTTCCTAAAAAGCATATAGTTTAAAACGAAAATAAAGAAAGAGGTGCAACTGTGGATATAAAACAGACAAAGCCAATAATACTCACAGCCACAGCCTTTGAAGACTTCAGAGGATATCTTGCCGTGCCATACGACCAATCTATAAATTTCAATGTTCGACAGATTAACCAGGGATACAGCAAGAAAGCGTTCACGCTGCGTGGTCTGCATTTTCAGGAAGGGGAACACGCCCAGGCGAAGCTGGTGTCCTGCCTGCACGGCTCAATCTTCAATGTGGCCGTGGATCTGCGCCCAGGAGAAACCTTTGGTCACGCATACAGTGCGGTGTTGTCGTTTGAAAACCGGAAGCAGATGCTGATTCCCAGAGGTTTTGCGCATGGATACCTGACATTGGAAGATGATACCTTGATGCAGTGGTGTGTAGATAATGATTTCTGCGGTGAAGCTGCCAAAGCTGTGCGGTATGATTCGGATTTCGTTTGGGAAGGTGAGTCGTGGCCAGAAGGAGCGTATATAATATCGGAAAAAGATCGGAATGCTGTGAGATTGGAGAATTTTTGTGGGAGATAAAAGATCATATAAACCAAGAAAACCCGGTGCTGGTCGGAAACCGTTGAAGCCGGACTATGATGCGGCAGCTATCCTGCAGGAGCAGATACAGGCCGCCGTGGTCCTCTACGAAGAAGATAACTCCCTTCAGACAATCGCAGACACATTATCTCTCAATCCCATCAAGGTGCGAAAGCTATTGATCACAGCCGATGTTTATGAATCAGAAATTGCAGATGCGGTGAACGCTTCTTTTGAGGAAAAACAGGGGATGTCTTATAAAGAAGCGTTGGAAGCGGTGGCTGCAGAACTGAATTTGTCAAAAGCATCTGTGACTTCTTATTTACCTTATAAAAAAGGCGTGTATTTCAGAGAAAACTGTGAGAGGGAGCAGATCAGCGTTGTGGCAGAGGGGCTTCGACGAATGCGGCAGAGGAAGAAAGCAGTTGAAGCGTTGCAGAGCAGTCATGATGAACAGTATCTCTGGAAGTGCGTCGTTGCTTTTCAAGGATACCGGTTCAAGACGATATCAGGATTGCCGTTTTCCTATAAGATCAAGACCGGGCGGAATGGGGAACTGACCAAAGAACTGTTGATCGATCGTCGAGAAAGCAGTAAGAGCCTGACGTGGAGTTCGGTATTGCTTGCTTTTGAAAAGACGGAAGGAAAGCCGCTGGTAGAACGGCCAAAAGCACTGGGAGATATCCGTGGCGTGGCCTATGTTTATAGGATGTTCTATAGGTTTGGTCTGATTGAGGTGCCAGTGAAACAGGACGAGCCAAGAAGCGATCCGGCCAGCTGACCAACAAAAACCAATATTGTGCTAATAGAACACTGCTTTAGCCCTTCAGGTAAGCTGCCAAAATCCATAAAATATAATTGTACGATAAAATATACTCAATACATCAAAAGATAAATCGTTTCTTAGAGAGGAATAAAACACATGAAAAAAGCACTGATTACTGGCATCACCGGTCAGGACGGTTCCTATCTGGCAGAATTTCTGCTGGAGAAGGGCTATGAGGTCCACGGCATTGTCCGCCGTGCTTCTATCTCCAACACCGCTCGTATCGACCACCTGATCGAGAAGAACGCAATCACCTTGCACAACGGCGACCTGTCCGATTCCTCCGGCCTGATCCGTCTGGTGGGCGAGATCAAGCCCGATGAAATCTACAATCTGGCTGCACAGAGCCATGTTCAGGTCTCCTTCGACGCCCCAGAGTACTCCGGCGATGTGGACGCACTGGGCGTTCTGCGTGTGCTGGAGGCTGTCCGGGTCTGCGGCCTGACCAAGACCTGCAAGGTGTATCAGGCTTCCACCTCTGAGCTGTACGGCAAGGTCGAGGAAGTCCCTCAGCGTGAGACCACCCCGTTCCACCCCTACTCTCCGTATGCTGTCGCAAAGCAGTACGGTTTCTGGATGGTCAAGGAGTACCGCGATGCTTACGGTATGTTCGCTGTCAACGGCATCCTGTTCAACCATGAGTCTGAGCGCCGTGGCGAGAACTTTGTCACCCGTAAGATCACGCTGGCAGCCGGTCGTATCGCCGAGGGTCTGCAGGACCATCTGGAGCTGGGCAACATGGACTCCCTGCGCGACTGGGGCTATGCCAAGGATTACGTTGAGTGCATGTGGCTGATCATGCAGCAGGATAAGCCGGAAGACTTCGTCATTGCTACCGGCGTGCAGCACACTGTCCGCGACTTTACCGAGAAGGCTTTCGCCGCCAATGGCATCACCATCCGCTGGGAAGGCACCGGCATCGATGAGAAGGGCTATGATGCAGCTACCGGCAAGATGTTGGTCTGTGTGAATCCTCAGTGGTTCCGTCCCACCGATGTGGACAACCTGTGGGGTGACCCCACCAAGGCAAAGACCGTTTTGGGCTGGAATCCGCAGTCCACTACTTACGAGCAGCTGGTGGAGATCATGGCCAAGCACGACCGTGAGGGTGCAAAGCGTGAAAAGGCCCTGAAGAACGTTTGATGCAGACAAAAAATCTCTGCTTTTACCTGTCGAATCACGGCTTCGGGCATATCGCCCGGAATATCCCGCTGATTGCAGAAGCTGTGCGCAGAATCGATGGGTATGTTTATGTGGTGTGCGGGGGGCGGCATCTGGAATTTGCAAAAGCCAATCTGCTGGAGCTCCTTACGCCGGAGCAGTCTTCCCGCATCCGGTATCGTGCTGAACATACCGACATTGGGTTGATCCTTCAACAAGGTACGCTGCTGGTCGATACGGCTGCGCTGACCGATGCCTGTGTGCAGTATCTGGCCGAACGGCCGGAACGGGCAAAGCAGGAAGCTGACTGGTTACGTCAACACGATGTTGCGGCCGCTCTTTGTGATATGCCCCTTTGGTCGATTTCGGCCTGTGAGCAAGCTGGTGTGCCGCTGCTCTATGTGGGTAACTTCACATGGACGGAGCTGTACCGGGAGTTTTTACCGGAACATATCTGGAAAGCATATGCTGCAGAGTACCGGAAGATACAGCACGGAATGCTTTATGCACTGCATAACCCGGAAATGCTAGAGTTTCTGCCTCGGGCAGAGTTGAGCGAAACTTCGTTGGTGGCGCGCCCCTTCCACCCGGACGAAATTCGGGCGATTCGTGCGCGTTATACCTGCCCGATCGTGTTTGTGGCCTTGGGAATGTCGGCACAGTTCACACAGCCTGTCTCGGTAGAAGGTATGGAAGCTCATTTCTACGTCACAGAGGGTGTTCCGCTGACGGGAAGCAATGTGACGGTGATTCCGTATTCTACGTTGCACACGCAGGACTATGTGGCAGCAGCAGATTACGTGATCACCAAGGCGGGCTGGGGCACGGTGGCCGAATGCCTGCTGGCGCAAAAGCCAATGGCTCTGTTTGCGCGCGACAGCGTGCTGGAAGACCGCACGACCATCCGCAAGCTGGAACAGAAAAAGTTGGGGATAAAAGTTACTTACGAGCAGCTGACGGAAATGTCAGGCTTACTCGAACAAATGAAACAGATCACCTATCCGGCAGTGCCGGAATATCACAACGCAGCGGCCGAAATTGTTTCAAAGCTGCTGACGCTGACTGAATAAAGGAGCGTCTTATTATGATGGAAAAGAATGCTAAGATTTATGTCGCAGGTCATCGCGGCATGGTGGGCTCTGCAATCGTTCGTGAACTGCAGCGTCAGGGCTACACCAATATCATCACCCGTACCCACAAGGAACTGGACCTGACCCGTCAGGATGCTGTGGAAGAGTTCTTCGCACAGGAGAAGCCGGAGTATGTGTTCCTTGCTGCTGCCAAGGTCGGCGGCATCGTGGCCAATCAGGAAGCACTGGCTGATTTCATGTATGACAACATGACGCTGGAGATGAACGCCATCCACTCTGCATGGAAGAACGGCTGCAAGAAGCTGGAATTCCTCGGCTCCTCCTGCATCTACCCCCGCATGGCTCCTCAGCCCATGAAGGAAGATTGCCTGCTGACCAGTGAACTGGAAAAGACCAACGAGGCCTATGCACTGGCAAAGATCTCCGGTCTGAAGTACTGCGAGTTCCTGAACCGTCAGTACGGCACTGACTACATCAGCGTCATGCCCACCAACCTCTATGGACCCAACGACAACTATCACCCCACCCACAGCCATGTGGTCCCGGCGCTGATCCGCCGCTTCCATGAGGCCAAGGAGCAGAATCTGCCTAGCGTTACCTGCTGGGGCGATGGCTCTCCGCTGCGTGAGTTCCTGTATGTGGACGATCTGGCAAACCTGTGCGTCTTCCTGATGAACAACTACTCCGGCAACGAGACGGTCAACGCTGGTACCGGCAAGGAGCTGACCATCAAGGAGCTGACCGAGCTGGTTGCCAAGGTCGTGGGCTACACCGGTGAGATCAAGTGGGATACCACCAAGCCCAACGGCACTCCCCGCAAGTTGCTGGATGTGTCCAAGGCCACCAATCTGGGCTGGACCTACAAGACCGAGCTGGAAGACGGCCTGCGCCTGTCCTACGAGGACTTCCTGAACAACCCGATGCGTGCAGAGCGCTAAAATAAACGATTTGAAAAGGTCGTGTGTCCGTGCAGGGCCACGGCCTTTTTTGTTAAATGATAGGAGAAGTATTATGAATCTGGTGTTATTGTCCGGCGGTTCCGGCCAGCGTCTGTGGCCGCTTTCCAATGATATTCGTTCCAAGCAGTTTATTAAGATCTTCCATCGGGAAGACGGCGAACTGGAATCCATGGTGCAGCGTGTCTACCGTCAGATCAAGGCGGTTGATACCGATACAACCGTCACCATTGCTACCTCCAAGTCTCAGGTCTCGGCCATCCACAATCAGCTGGGCGAGGAAGTGGGCATCAGCGTGGAGCCTTGCCGCCGGGATACGTTTCCGGCCATCGCTCTGGCAGCGGCCTACCTGAAGGACGTGCAGGGTGTCGGCGAGGAAGAATCCGTGGTGGTCTGCCCGGTAGACCCCTATGTGGAGAACGACTACTTTGAGGCGCTGAAAGCACTGGGCGACCGTGCCGCTGTCAGCAGCGCAAATCTGGTCCTGATGGGCATTGAACCGACTTATCCCAGCGAGAAATACGGCTACATCATCCCCATCGGCAAAGAGCAGGTCAGCAAGGTGTCCATGTTCAAGGAAAAGCCGACGCAGGAAGTGGCAAAGGACTACATTGCAAAGGGAGCGCTCTGGAACGGCGGCGTGTTCGCCTTCAAACTGGGCTATGTGCTGAACCGTGCCCATGAGCTGATCGATTTCGTGGACTATGAGGACCTGTTCAATAAATACGACACCCTGAACAAGATCAGCTTCGACTATGCTGTGGTGGAGCACGAGCCGGAGATCGAGGTCATGCGCTTCGCAGGCACTTGGAAAGACCTTGGCACTTGGAACACCCTGACCGAGGCGATGGACAGCCACGCGGTGGGCGAGGCAATGTTCAATGAGAAGTGCGAGAATGTCCATGTGGTCAACGAGCTGGATGTGCCCATCCTCTGCATGGGTCTGAAGGATGTGGTAGTCTCTGCCAGCCCGGAAGGCATTCTGGTTTCGGATAAGGAGCAGTCCAGCTACATCAAACCCTACGTCAACACGCTCGACCATCGGGTCATGTTTGCTGAAAAATCGTGGGGCAGCTTTAAGGTCATCGACATCGACAAGGCTTCCATGACCATCAAGGTGACTTTGAATGCAGGCCATCAGATGAACTACCACAGCCATCAGCACCGGGACGAGGTCTGGACGGTCATTGCAGGCGAGGGCAAGACCATTGTGGACGGTATGGAGCAGAACGTGAAGGCAGGCGATGTGATTACCATGTCCGCAGGCTGCCGTCATACTGTGATTGCCGAGACCGAGCTGAAGCTGATCGAAGTGCAGCTGGGTGAAGCCATCGACGTCCACGACAAGCAGAAATTTGAACTGGAATATTGAGCCACCGCAGGAGGCAGTTATGCAAAACAAGAATAAGCCTCTTTTGCTCCGACCGTCCGGCAAGGATTATCTTTGGGGCGGCAGTCGTTTGAATGATGAATTTGAAAAAAACATCGACCTGACCCCGCTGGCAGAGACATGGGAGTGCTCCACGCACCCTGATGGTCCCAGCTATGTGGTAGGCGGTGCGTTTGATGGTCAGGAACTGGCAGAGGTGCTGAGAGCACACCCGGAGTATCTGGGCGAGCGCCATAAGGGCGAAAACACGCTGCCGATCCTCATCAAATTCATCGATGCCAAGAAAGACCTGTCGGTGCAGGTGCATCCCACCGATGCCTACGCACAGGAGCACGAGAACGGTCAGCTGGGCAAGACCGAGATGTGGTATGTACTGGATGCCGGACGCGAGGCGAGGCTGGTCTACGGACTCAAGCAGAACTGCACAAAGGCCGAGATGCGCAGGGCGATCGCAGATGGCACAGTGATGAAATATCTGCAAAAGGTCCCCATCCACAAGGATGATCTGTTCTTCATTCAGGCCGGGACAGTCCACGCCATCGGAGCCGGCGCATTGGTAGCCGAAATTCAGGAAAACTCCAACCTGACCTACCGTCTGTACGACTATGACCGTGTGGGCAAGGACGGCAAAAAGCGGGAGCTGCACATCGACAAGGCGCTGGATGTAGCGAACCTGAAGAGTAGCGCAGAGCCGAAGCAGCCCCTTCGGGTGCTGAAATACCGGCAGGGCGTTGCCTCAGAGTTGCTGACCCGCTGCAAGTATTTTGAAGTGTACCGGATGATCGTCAACACCGAACGGCGGCAGAAGGTGCACTACCGGGCAGATGAGATCGCCTTCCGGGTGCTGCTCTGCGTCAACGGCTGCGGCACGATCTCCTATGAGGGCGGCAATCTTCCGTTCTATAAGGGAGACTGCATCTTTGTCCCGGCGGATTCCGAGGTGCTGACCATCCACGGGCAGGCACAATTTCTGGATGTGAGAGGGTAAACGATATGGATATTAAAAAGGAATACGAACGTTGGCTGGCAAATGCCACCGCAGATGCCGATGTAGTGGCAGAGCTGAAAACGCTGGACGATGCCAAAATCGAAGACGCATTCTATCGTGACCTCGCCTTTGGCACGGGCGGTCTGCGTGGCGTAATCGGCGCAGGCACCAACCGGATGAACGTCTATACCGTGGCAAAGGCTTCGCAGGGTCTGGCTGACTATCTGAAGAAGAACTATGCCGAGCCGTCCGTGACCATCGGTTATGACAGCCGCATCAAGAGCGATGTGTTTGCAAAAGTCGCCGCAGGGGTGTTTGCTGCCAATGGCGTCAAGGTCAACATCTGGCCTGTCCTGATGCCGGTTCCTACCGTGTCCTTTGCGACCCGCTATTTGCACACTTCTGCCGGTGTCATGGTGACGGCGTCCCACAACCCCAGCAAGTATAACGGCTATAAGGTCTACGGCGCGGACGGCTGTCAGATCACCACCGAGGCCGCAGCAGAAATTCTGGCTGAGATCGAGAAGCTGGATATTTTCGCAGACGTTAAGACAAGTGATTTTGAAGCAGGCGTGGCAAGCGGCAGCATCCAGTACATCCCGGATGAGGTCTACACTGCCTTTGTGGAGCAGGTCAAGAGCCAGTCTGTTCTGTTCGGCGAGACCGTCAACAAGGATGTCGCCATCGTGTACAGCCCGCTGAACGGCACCGGTCTGAAGCCTGTGACCCGCACCCTGAAGGAGATGGGCTACACCAACATCACGGTGGTCAAGGAGCAGGAGCAGCCGGACGGGAAATTCCCGACCTGCCCGTACCCCAACCCGGAGATCAAGGAAGCTATGGCACTGGGCATGGAGTATGCCAAGAAGTGCAACGCCGACCTGCTGCTGGCGACCGACCCCGACTGCGACCGTGTGGGCATCGCAGTCAAGAACAAGGCAGGGGAGTACGAGCTGCTGACCGGCAACCAGACGGGTATGCTGTTGCTGGACTACATCTGCAGCCAGCGCCTCAAGCACGGCAGGATGCCCGCCGACCCGGTCATGGTCAAGACCATCGTGACGATGGACATGGGCGAACAGATCGCTACTCATTACGGCCTGCGCACCATCAATGTGCTGACCGGCTTCAAGTTCATCGGTGAGCAGATCGGCAAGCTGGAACAGCAGGGTAAGGCAGACAGCTATGTGTTCGGCTTTGAGGAAAGCTATGGCTACCTGACCGGCTCCTACGTCCGGGACAAGGACGGCGTGGACGGCGCGTACATGATCTGCGAGATGTTCAGCTACTATGCCACCAAGGGCATCAGCCTGCTGGACAAGCTGGAGGAGCTGTACAAGACCTACGGCTACTGTCTGAACACCCTGCACAGCTATGAGTTCGACGGCAGCGCCGGTTTTGCCAAGATGCAGAGCATCATGCAGGCATTCCGTGGTGATATCAAGGTGTTCGGCGGCAAAAAGGTCGTCAAGCTGCTGGACTACGCACCCGGTCTGGATGGTCTGCCCAAGTCCGATGTGCTCAAGTTCCTGCTGGAAGATAACTGCTCCATCGTGGTGCGCCCCTCCGGCACCGAGCCGAAGCTCAAGACCTATATCTCGGTCAGCGCAGAGGATAAGGAAGCCGCCGAGAAGGTGGAGGCAGAGATCTGCAAGAGTGCGGAAAAGTTCTTGAAGTAAATGTTTACATACAAAGTTTTGTTAAAAAGGCCATGTGAAGCAGATAATGTGTTTTACACACTTGCTGCTCCTGAAATTTCTGTTGCTACGACCAAGGCATACAGCGCACAGCTTGTGGCCATGTACTGCTTAGCTGTTCAGCTGCTGGGTTACTATGTGTCTGTTGCTAAGGGATTAGATGTAGATAAACCGAGAAATTTGACTAAAAGTGTTACTGTGGAATAATAATATTTTTGAATATGAAATCCTTCAAAAAAACTATATTTAAAAGATGAAAATGTGGAGTGTAAAACATTAGAAAATCGGATAAAAACGGGAGAATTTATCGGAGTCATGGAGTTTGAGTGAATTGAAAAATATAATTTTACTGCTTCATGTCGACAAGATTTTTATTAGAGGAGAGCGGTGTTATGCTCTGTGAATTGGAAGTCAATGATATTGGTACATATGTAGAACTGATTACACGAATTGATGCCGAACAACAGTATCGTATGTGGTTCCGAGGTCAGTCTGACTATTCGTGGGGGCTAGTACCATCGGTTCAGCGGAAAGTTGGCATGGGTAAACATTATGAGCAGTATATAACGACCAATTTCATGATTCATACCATGCGGCTGAATCCTACTGCTCCGCAACGGTATGATCGTGCATCGTGGTTGACGTTAATGCAACATTATGGATTACCAACTAGATTGCTGGATTGGTCGGAATCTCCATTGGTTGCACTGTATTTTGCATTGAGTAGTGATAAAGATGCAAAGACAGATGCAGCTGTTTGGGTTCTGAATCCGATGGAGCTGAATAAAAAAGTGGGCTATGGAGAATATGTGCCTCCGATAAGCTACGATAGTCTAAGAGGTGATCTGGAAGGTGCATTTTCTAATCAAGATAACGATGATAATGAATCACAGGGCAAAATTATTGCGTGTCATGGAGTAGGATGTGACTTGAGAATGTATGTGCAACAGTCGGATTTTACGATTCATAGCACTACTGAACGGTTGGATCAGATACTCAAGTTAGACGAATCCTGCGATTACTTTTATAAAATTCGTATACCGCGGAAGATCAGAGAGAAACTCTTAGTTCAGCTTGATGCGATGGGATTTCATGAAAGTTCTATTTATCCAGATATGGAGCATATCGCAAAAGAACAAGTAATCAGCCATTTCATTTCTAAAATTGAAATAGAGCAAACAATATGATATACTTACATTAGAGCAATATGAATTTGATGGAGGTGTCCCCTATGCCCCGTCCCAAAGGTAGCAAGAATAAGCCCAAAACTGTGACTGCTGATTTCGCAACGCAGATTGCAGAAAAGCAGTCCGCAAAGGAAGCACTCTCTGCTGAGATCGCATCCATCGCCGCAAACATTGACACTTTGAAGGCTGATTTGAAAGCAAAAAAGACTGCTCTGAAGAAGGCCGAAAAAGAAGTGGCCACTCTGGAAGCAAAGAAGGCAAAGGCAGATGCTAAGGCTGCAGAAGAAGCAAAGAAAGCAGAAGCGGAATCCGTTCTGAAGAAGTTGCTTGCCGAGGGCATGAGTGCCGATGAAATCCTCGCTAAACTGAAATAACAGAAAACCCGTAATGAACGCTCATTGTGGCTTGTTCATTACGGGTTTTAGGATTATATGAACATAAGGTCATCCGGCGGCAACATCAAACTGAAAATGTGCCGGAAGGTTGAGATTTTTGATAAACGCATGGTGCTGGGCGTGGTAGTGCCGTAGATCGTACCCCAGATGATGCAGTTCAAGAAGCTTCACCAATACCAGATTGATATGAATGCGTTTGGCAGTGGCAATCTGAGCAGCATTCATCTTGCGTTTCGTCATCTGATAGACTTCCTCACTGTCCAGCATCAGGTGGGATGCAAAAGCATTCGGCTCATAAAGACAGATCTGCTTGTCTGTAATCGCCAGAGACTTATTCAACGTATGCAAGTCCATAAGAATCTGATGCTCCAGATAATGCCCTAGAGCGTACCCGCAGACCATCTGCTTTGTCTGCGAATCAAGATGACTGTTGATAAGAATCAATGGCTTATCATAGTGGAGTGAAAGAAAACCCAGCACATCTTTGAAGCGAGGTGTTTCAAGGATGTCCAGGCTGCAGCTTCGCGCAATCCGTTTGATGTTGCGGGTGCCGGTATTTTGGACGAGGTCATTGGCTGCTTGGTAAATAAGAATGGAATCCATAATGTGCTCTCCTTTCGAGGATGGCATAGTGAATGGAACGGGATTTTACAGGTTCAATATCCGGTTTTTTTTACGTTCTTGCTCGCGGTATTTAAAATAGGCTTTGTGCATTTCATACATGATGCCGTCCATATCCTGTGCGGTCAACTCTCCGCTGGCAAAAAGCTCAGTAAGCTCGAATGCGAGATGCTGGGCTTCTATTTTGCCCTTTTTTCCGTAGGATTCGGCGGCACGTTCGATAAATAAAGACTGATCCGGCTGTAAATAGGTCAGAGGTACATGGAATATATCGGCCATTTTTTCAAGTATTTCAACATTGCGAGGGTAGCGACCATCACGTTCCCATCCGATGATTGTTCGTTTGCTGACACCCAGACACTTTGCCAATTCGTCCTGTGTTAAGGAATTTTTCTTTCGTAAATCACGAACTTTCTCTCCAAATTTCATGTTTGCAACCTTTCTATGGAGCAGTTATCGTACTGTAACAATGTGCAACGGAATTTGTAAATATTCAATTCAGAATGTGCAATAATATTTCACATTTTCCTCTTGACACCGCGACACTACTTGCATATAATTATGCTATATTCTTTCAACTTTTATGGCTATTATACTGGAAACTGCGTAAATATGCAAGCAAAAAAGGTGAAATTCAAGAAAAGTTCAGAAGAGTCCATTAAGTTGAAACGGAATGAACGAAAAGGTGAAATTCAAACCAGAAAAAGGAGGCCGTGAAAAAGATGAGTAATGGAGAACATGAGATCCGCACTCCGAAGGGATTGCGGATTGGAAATCGCAGTGTCGTTGATGGGAAAAATATGCTTCAGATCAAGCGTGGAGGCTGTGAAGATTACATTTCTGCTGAATCTCTGGTGGAGCGCATTCACGGCCTGCCCGTGAAGAGTATCGAGTTTATCACAGAGGAGGATCAGCGAAAAGACGCCTGAAGCAGAATCCTTCATCGGACACTGAGAGTGCAGAGGTGGAAGTTTAGGCGGCACTTAGTTAGCCGACCAGCTCCATCAGATGTTCTTTTGGGTCTACAATATAATATCTGTTTGTTTAGAGCGATACCGTAGCAATATGTGATATTGGCCGGAACAGAATGAGCGAAAGCAGCGCAGAAGTGCGCCTGCAAGTAGTTCATCCTGTTCCGGCCTTTTGTGTTTTTCAAAAAAATTTTTAAAACTGTATTCCCAAATGCCCCTGCGGATTCCTATTAGTATAGGGACTTCCCAAAAGTAGAAAGCAGCAAGAGGAATCTTAGATTCCCGTTTAAAAAAAACGGGTGAATCTGAGACGATTTTTGCTGCTTTTTTCAGTTCACCCGGAGCCGAACGGCAGAAAGGTGGACAAAATGCTTACATTGAAAAAGGTCAAAGAACTGGTAGAACATCGTTGTACTGTGGATTGTACGCCTACTTGCGTTGCCAGTGATTGCGCTGCTGTATGCGGCGGGATTTGTACTTAATCTTCTGTATGGTATCTGCGGCAGTATTGGTATGATTCTTGCCGGGCTGGGCGGCTTTGCGGCTTTCCTTGCACTGTTAGATGGCAGCTATGCACAGGCGGCAGCTTCGGCGCTTGTGGCGCTGCTGTTATGCCCGTTTGCAGCACCGATGCTGCTATCGCTGGCAGGAAGCGCCTTGATTGTCACTGCAGCAGCATTATTTGCTTGGCTGTTCTGAAAACAGAATATGACGATGAACCGCTGTCGGCTGCACAGCGGTTTTTCTTTTTCAGATAGCATTCAAGAAGTTATAAAGTCGGGATAGTAATGGAAGAAACTGAAATTGAAGATTATTTTGCCGATTGCTTTGCTAAACTTTCGCACACTCTTGCGAGGTGCGGCAATGAATGGTATAATCATAATAAAGTATACGCAGGAGGGCGTCATGGCTGTTTCGTATAACCGTTTATGGAAACTATTAGTCGATAGAAAAATGAGCAAAGCCGATTTGCGGAAAGCCTCCGGCGTTGCACCGAACACAATGACTAAACTCCGCAGAGATGAAGAAGTCACGCTTACAGTCCTTGGGAAAATATGTAGCACACTTAATGTCGATTACGGTGACATTATGGAGTATATAGACGAAAGGGATGACGAAGAACATGACCCCGGAAGAAAAGGCGCGTCTTGCGATTGATGAAAAGCTGAATCAATCCGGCTGGGTGATTTAAGACATGAAACGGCTGAATCTCTCCGCTTCTCTTGGTGTGGCTGTTCGTGAGTTCCCCACCAGTACGGGTGAGGTCGATTATGCCCTTTTTGTTGATGGTAAGCCCGTGGGCGTAGTCGAAGCCAAGCGCGAAGAAGCCGGAGAGCATATCACGGACGTGGAAGTGCAGTCGGGCCGCTATGCCAACAGCACCTTCAAATGGATAAAGAACGAGTATGCCATTCGGTTTGCCTATGAAGCAACGGACAAAATCATTCGTTTTACCGATTATAAGGACATCAAGTATCGTTCCAGAACAGTATTCTCGTTCCACCGCCCGGAAACGCTGCGGGATTTGCTAAGGCAGCCCGATACCATTCGGAACAATATGAAGCACTTCCCGCCGCTGGACACCAACGGCTTCCGTAAGTGCCAGATTAACGCCATCAACAACTTGGATCAGTCCTTCGCGGATAACCGCCCCAAGGCACTGGTACAGATGGCAACAGGTGCGGGCAAGACCTTTACCGCGATAACGGCTGCTTACCGTCTGCTGAAGTATGGCAATGTTTTGAAATCAGGGATGAGGTAGAAAGGAAAGTTCCATGACAAAAGATGAAGTAAAAAAACTCAGGATGAACAGTCCGGAATCACTACAGTTTTTAAATAATGCTACAAAATTTTATAATTTAATGATGATGTATCGTTGTGCTATTCGGGAGATACAAACTAAACTTGAGGTTTTGGATGATGAATTTTCAGTTGAGAACAATCGAAATCCTATTTCTTTTATAAAAACAAGAATTAAGCAGCCCAATAGTATTTACGATAAACTGCAGAAGATGGGATATGAATTTACAACAGAAAATATACAGACATATCTCAATGATGTAGCAGGCGTTCGAATAGTTTGTGCGTTTATTGACGATATTTATATGATATCAGATTTGATTACCCAACAGGATGATATTAAAGTTATTGAAATAAAAGATTATATAAAAAATCCAAAATCGAATGGTTATCGAAGCTATCATATGATTGTTGAAATACCAGTATTTTTTGCTAAGGGTAAAACACCTATGCGTGTAGAATTACAGATTCGAACCAATGGTATGGATTTCTGGGCAACATTGGAACATCAACTTCGCTATAAAAAAGGAATTGAAGAAATGCCTGGCTATGATGAGATAAGTGAAGAATTACTTCATTCTGCAAGAGCTATCATTGAAGCAGATAATGAAATGCAGAGAATAAAAGACAAAATTGGTATGTTCCACGAAATTTAGGGAGAAAACTGAGCAAGTAGGAAGGTGGAATATATATGAAACAAGATACTTTAGAGGGCAAAGCAAAAACAAAAAATGGGGTAA
>ENA-ORSM01000158-ORSM01000158.1-human-gut-metagenome-genome-assembly--contig:-NODE-158-length-56931-cov-4.809814_pt1 | contig 56931 bp, 47 predicted proteins | sample MGYA00241903_ERZ509170 | MGnify/ENA primary metagenome ERZ509170 (study PRJEB26280, sample SAMEA2338784) | human gut metagenome | biome: human gut; feature: human-associated habitat; material: faeces...
TTCCCCGCCGCAAGAAGGGCAAGCACGCCAAGAAGTAGTAGGGATATAGGGACAGGCCCCGCTTCCCCGCTTAGCCATAGCGCGCAATGATAGAGCCTCGCTCGCGTGATCGATCGCGAGCGAGGCTTTTTGTTGGGCGGGAAAAGGCGCCTGGGTCATAACTCGGAAGTTATTTGTTTGGGTCTAATATCCACGAATAAGATCCTCCGTCCAAAGTGGACGCCCCTTTGGATACCTAGAAATCCCTTGGTTCCTTATGGTCCAGGGGATTTCTTTTTTGCGGTGTGCGCTGATGCCACCCCTCCTGCACTTCTTCTGTTTGCAGCTCGAAATTGGTCTTTAATCCAAAAACAACGGGTTTTAACCCAATACTTTGGCACTTATGCCATTTCATGGGATAATGAATAAAGCATTGTTTCGCCTATCGGGCTAGACCATCGCATAAAAGCCTTGTCTGCTAGGCCGTACGAAAGATTGGAGTGCGGAAAATGAAGCGGATGCAGTTGATACTGGCAATGGTTTTTGCTCTTTTGTGCGTGTGTTTTAGCGGAAGCTTTGCATTTGCGGATAGCGAAAATGCTTCTGCTGCCAATGCAAACGAAGCATCGTGTGAAACCGATGCAATTGTGGGTACCGTGAAAATCGATGGACGTCCACTCCATGCTGGCGAGTTCGGCTTTGGCGTGAAGTACGCAAATGGCCGCGATGATTTGCTTTCGGCGAAAAATGAAGCCGATGGAACAATTGATTTCGGCAAGTTGAGTTTTACTGTTACTTCGCTCGATGAATTGGCTCAAAACGGTATTGCCGAGAAAACAACGATAGATGGCGTTCCGGCCTGGATTGTGTATTACCTGGTGCATGAGAAGACCAGCGGATTGAGCGATGTGGGCGTAACGCCGCATACCGCCCCTGTTTCTTTGGTTGTTACCGTTAAAGATGAGGGGAACGGGGCGCTTTCGGCAAGCTTCCGGACGGCGAACGAGCTGCGCTTTGATAATACGTATTCCACAGGAGAGCCCGTCACTGTGTTTTTGGCGGGAACGAAGGATTTGCAGGTGGAAGAATGAGCCTCGCTTGTTGATATCGAGGGAAAGTTTCGATTCTCTATATCGACAAAGGATATAGCAGCACCTATGCCCGAATCGACGGATGCCGGAAACGGGCAATGGGGACGAATTGAGTTCGGGTTTATAACGTTTTCCCTCCAAGATCTGAATAAAGCCCTGGATGTTGATTCTGATTCTGCGGAAAAAGCAGGATGGTCTCGCTCCTATGTGTTCAAATACAAAGTCACCGAAAGAGGATCGGTGCCGGGTGTGGTGAATGATCCCGAAACGAAAACCGTGAGGTTCAAGGTCACCGATGATGGGAAAGGGAAGCTCACTGTTGTATGCTTGGAATCCCCCTTCACTGCATCTACCGCCTTCACGTTCACCAATAGGTGCGTAGTTGCGCCCGATAATTCAGCTAACGATGAGATAGGTCCGGGTGCGGGCGATAAGCCGTTGAACTCTAATGGCGACGCCGATCCTAATGCCGGGGACGTTGTTTCGCCGAGTGCGGGGAATGCTCCAAGTGGTACTTCGGGTGGCGTATCGGTTTCCACAATAGCGAAGACGGGCGATGCTACGTTGACGTTGGCGGTGGTGCTTGCTGCGGTTGCCGGCTTGGCAATGGCCATTGCGGGGCTTGCTTGCGGGAGGGGACGCAACCATAAGAAGTAGCACGCGCAAAAGGAACAATGCAGGCAAATGAAGCTGCAAGCAGCGGGCCGCTGGAGTAATCCGGCGGCCTGTTTTGCGCTGTTGGCGCATGTGTGAAAACCGCGCTGTGCCATTCGCCTGGAGAGGCTGCCGACCTACCGAAACGTAAAATGTGACGAAAATTTGAAGGCAGAACATTTCAATTGCGTTAAGCGGGGCGCCTCCCTATAATTGATCAAGTCGCATAGAGCGATTGATCGTGCGGGGTGGAGCAGTCTGGTAGCTCGCCGGGCTCATAACCCGGAGGTCGTTGGTTCAAATCCAGCCCCCGCGACCAAGTATTTTCGCAGGCCAGAAGCCTAAAAGCTTCTGGCCTGCTTTTTTGTTCCCGAAATGCATGAGCAGAATTTGAGCAGATTATCCTGCTAGGTGCTGCGAATAAATGCAACAGGATTATGGCAAAGGGCCCAACTTTTGATGTATGTCGACGGCATGTAACTCATCTTCAAAGACGAATCTTTTCTCTATGCAAAGCAATCTCTTTACTAAAGATGCGTTAACGGTTCAAACAGGCCGTTCGCTCACAACTGAGACTAGATATGCCCAAAAAACCAGCTGAAAGTGAAATACTAGTTTGATCATGAATAAATGGAAGGTAGGAGTTTTCTAATGAGAATCTGCGAATCGAAAGCTATTGCTTGTGCTCTGTCGCTCGCGATGGCAATATCGATGACGCTTCCCGTTGGTGCCTTCGCTGCTGTTGATGATTCCGATCAGATGCAGCACGAGCAAAAAGCCGTTGACATCGACAACGGCGTCGACGTCAACGCCGACAGAGCCGAAGGCGCAGACAAGGACGCCAGCCAAGATATCGACTCTGGTTTCGCTGGCGATGCTAACGAAGGGGGGCAGCCGGAGGGTCCTTCCGAGGAGGGCGGCGAGCCTGGCGAGCAGCAGCCTGGAGAGAATGTCGGTGGCGAAGAATCCGGCGAGGGCAAAGCAGATAGCATCTATAAGGTGTCCACAAGCGAGGAGCTCGTGTCTGCTCAGGAGGCTATTGCCGCTGCTGAGGGCACGGAAGCCACTATTGTCCTGAAGGCTGACGTAACCGTGTCAGGGGGGGGTCCTCTCTAAGCAGCTTTGGCGTTAACGGAAAGCGCATCACAATCAAGAGCGACGAGGGCAAGCTTCATAAGCTGTCCTTCGATGGCCGTGCCGTCTTGAATGGCGATTGCACGTTTGACGACGTTGATGTCCGAGGCTCCTGGATGTACTGCAACGGCCACGACACTGAGTTCACAGAAAACGGCCAGATTCATCTAAGCTATACACTTTATGGCGGCGGATACATGACCACGGTCAGCAGCACTCACGTGGTAATTGCCGCATCCGGCTACATCAATCCAAGCAGTAGCAGCGGCCTGCACGATGTGATTGGCGGCTCCTACAAGGGCTCCGTCGAGGGCGACGCATACCTCGAGATCACTGGTGACATAAAGATGCAGGGCGGCAACCACATCAACCCTGGATGCATGAAGGGCGACGGCAGCAGCGGCGACGGATCAGGCGTTCCTAATGTTTACGTTGGCGGCAACGCCACGCTTGCCTACGACAACAAGAACGCAGATACCTATCCCGCTATCGAAGGCACTTACGGCTGCGAGATGAGAGGCAACGTCACGCTCGATGTCCGCGCTGGTGGGGTATCGGGTATCGTCGGTGCCGAAGAACCGGTAGAGGATTCGGTCATCCGCGGCGACCTGCACATCATCGCAGGCTCGCAGGCTTACGAGAACACGGACCGCATCCTGCGCCTTGGCGGGAACTGGCCCATTGTCGGCGCAGGCAACAGCTTCGCAACCATGCCTGGTGTCTCAGGTAACTACGTCATCGGCGGCAATATCACCATCGATTCTTACGAGAACGTTTGGGGCTGGGATAAGGGAACCACCCCCGACTCATATGACCTCCCCGAGATTTACGGCGCGATTCGAGGCACAGTCGGCGGTAACATCGCCATCAACGCCCATGGCTCTCATGTGCAAAACATCTTTGGCGCGAGCGATTCTAATGTGAGCGGCGCAGTCGCCGTCACCGCAACTAATGTCGAGCTCAGGAACAGCGAATACGGGACCGACTATGACGAGGGCTACGTATTCGGCTTGTGGGAAAAAGGCACCCCCGCAACCGCAAACGGCCCCGTAACCATCAACATCAACGGCGGCGACGTTGGCCTCGTTATGGCAACGGACCAGACCACAGTTCCTGCAGGCTCCTCCATCAATGTAACGGGAAAACCCAATATCCGCACAGGCATACGCGGAACGCAGGCAAGCAGCTATTCCACGGCATTCCCCGTGGCCAACATCTCTGCATGCGAGGCGACAATCCCCTTTATCAAGATGATGTCGCAGGTCAACGTTGCCGGCAATTCCAAGGTTATTGCGCATATTATGAGCAGCGATGCAGGCTTGAACATTGAAGAGAACAGTGTTCTCACCACCGACGAAGGCCAGGTCTGGATTTGGGGCGATGCGGTCGTCGATGGCACGTGGGAGCAGCAGCATCGTCAGATTGCGAACTACAACGATATCTTCGTTTCCGGCAATGCCGAGCTCCGACTCCCAGCTGTTGCTGATAACTACGATGGCACAGACGATGGCGGCCTTATCCCCGTTACCATCAAGGGCATTTCCAGCGGAACCACTATCGTCAACACCGTCAATCCAAGCAACTGGGAAGAGCTCCAGTGCCCCAAGCTCGGCGACAACTACATCTTGTCCAAAAAATTCGATGCAGCCGAAACCGCCTCCGAGGCCGCCGAGGGTCCTGATCAAGGGGTATTCGTCCTTGGCAACTCGGATGCCACGTCAAAAGGTTGGTACCTCAAGCGTCTGAAGGATGCAGCTGGCGATACTGGGAAGTTCATGTGGCAGGTCGCTAAGGGTGCGCCCCCGACTCCTGAGCCGCCAGTCACGCCTGAGCCACCGGCAACAGATGAGCCCAAGCCCAACACTCCGGGCCCCGACGACTCCAACCCTGACGATGCAAAGCCCGACGCGCCTGATGACGAGAAGCTGGCGAAGCCGTCGAGGGGCGAAAACGAGTCAACCGCGACAGTCACCAGCTCCGATATTCAGCAAACAGGCGACGCAACCAACATCCTCCCATGGTTGGCAGCCGCATTGATCAGCGCTCTTGTTGGCACAGTTTTGCTGATTATCAGCAGGAAGAAGAACTACAGCGAGTAGGGTTAGGAAATTCATAAGGCAGCAGTCTGGGCGGTGTCGTTCTTGCGTGACACCGCCCTTCCTTATCAGCGATGGTGCGCGCGTCCATCCTCGCAAGGTAGCAGCAAGGCGATAACAAGCTGCTGGGCGCAGAGTCCAAGCCCTCTGCCCAGCGCGTACCAACCCATCTGCGTTACCATGGCAACCCGCCAACTGGCCTTTCGCCTGGAAGGCCAGTCAGTAACGGGGGCGGGTGGTCGTTTGCCCCTGAAGCCAACCTCAGACCCTGGGTGGTCCCGAAGCGGTCCCAGGCCCCAGTAAGTTCTAAGTTTTCACGCTGCCATTGCTAGAAGTGCGCCGACTGTTGCGTGTTTCGGAGATGCGCAGGACTTCTGAATCTGTGAAGGCCTCGCATTGCTCCGCCGTCTGTTCAGTATATTGAACAGACGGTGTGCTTAGCTGCTCTACCCCAAAAGCTCTTTGCGGCATCCAGCAAGCCATTCTGCAAGTTCTGGGATTCCCTCCCCGGTGCGTGCGCACGTTTCGAATATCTCAAGGCGGGGGTTGAGCACGCGCGCTTGTTTGCGCAGCGCTGCCATATCGAAATCAGGGTTAAGCGGAAGATAGTCGGTTTTGGTTACGATGAGTGCATCCACTACCGCGAACATGGGCGGATACTTGTACACCTTGTCATACCCTTCGGGAACCGAAAGCAGCATGACGCGTTTGTGTGCACCGGTGTCGAACTCTGCCGGGCAAACCAGGTTGCCGATGTTCTCTAGAAATAGGTAGTCGAAATGCTGTCCGCCAAACGCCTGGAAAGCGCGTTCGACCATGCTCATCTCAACATGGCATATTCCCCGCGTTTCAAGCTGCACTGCCTGTATGCCCGCATCCTTGATCTTCCGCGAATCCACGAACGACTCCAAGTCTGCTTCGATGATGCCGATGCTTGACGATTTCCGCAGTTCTTCAATGAGCGCCAGCAGCAAGGTGGTCTTGCCTGCGCCGGGAGATGCCATAACATCCACGAAGAAGGTGCCCTGGTTTTCAAGCATCTTCCGAAAAACGTTTGCGGCATTGGTGTTGTCGGCAAGGATGTCTTCTTTTATCTCTACGATGCGTGATTCTTCCATCGGTAACCCCTCTTCAATGGGAAGGCGGCTCCCCTAAAGCCGAGGGAGCCGCCAGGGCAAATGTTAATCAACTGTTTTGCCCATGATCTTGTTTGCAGCGTAAATGCCGCTGATACATGCGGGCTCCAGGCCCAAGCCGTTCACGTCACCTGCCATGATGAGTCCTGGTGCCAGGTTTTGCGGCAAAGCCTCATGGGCGGCGGTGTACAGAGCATGGCTCCAGTACTTCTTTCCTATAACCGTCCACTCGTCGAAGTACTCGTCGAATTTGCGGGTTTCCTCGAAATCGACTTCGGTGAACACCTCGTAATCGCCGTCGAAGCGCTTGGCGATGTAGATAATCGGAATAGTGTCATCGAACAGGTGAACAAGGTGCCCGCGGAACTTCCGCTTGGCTTTCCCTCGCACCAAATAGCCCGTAAGCTCGGAAGCCTTGCGAATATCCAGTGCGGGAATTCCCTCGACAGGCTCCAGGAGGCGCTGCGTGTCTACGGCGGGAGATGCCATAACCAGATTGCTCGCCGTAAAGCGTCCTGCGCCGCATTCGACAGCCCAGCCCTCGTCGCACTTTTCAACCTGGGTTATCTCGTCGATAAGAACCTCTCCCGAACCCTGCGCCAAGCGCTGCTTGGTCCCTTCGGAATCGAAGTCGAAACGCTTCAGATCGAAAAGCAGCCGCAGGGGAGGGATCTTCATGGTAAGAGGCTGCACGGTGTTCAGATAATCAAGGGCGGTAAGGTCCTTGATCTTCGTTCCCGTACACGCGTGGGCGAACATGCTGATCAGATCGTGGGCGATGGGGCCAAAACCCATTCGCTCGATCATATCCATCGCCGATTCTTGGTACAGCTGCTTGATCATGGAGTCTTTCTCAAGGGCTGCCGTGACCTCCATCACCGTGCAGTTGTCCTTGAACTTGGTGTAGCGGGGGATGAATTCCTCGCGCATCCACTTCATGTACTTCAGAAGCGAAGGCGCGTCGGCAATTGTTGTAGGGGAAACCGGTTCGTACTGTTTCCCGTTGTCGTGATGGCAGCAGCCGGCGCTCAAAGCGGGCAGGACATCAGGTCCTTCAATCAGCAGCTTTGAGCGGAGCATATATTTGTAGGTTCCGAAATAGAACACCGCGCCGTAGTTCATGTGGCGTTCTTCGTCGTTGCAGATTCGCCCGCCAATATTGGGGCTGATCAGCAGGTATTCGCGATCGTTTTTCTGGAGCTCCAAGCAGCAGTTCATGCCAGCTGCACCGGCTCCAACCACGATGGTTTCGTAATGCGTTTTCATGGCGCCTTCTTTCCCTTAGTCGAAGTAACGCTTGCGGAAATCTCTGCGACCCTCCGACAAGCCGGTGATTGTTTCCATGCAGCAACGCCCCATGACAAGGGATGCGGTTCCCAGGATGAAAACAACGAAGTACTTGTGGATGGGAGTGCGCAGGAAAGGATCGAAATGGCAATCGCAACGATAGATGAAGCGCGATTGGGTTTCATTGATCTGGTACACCTCCCAGTTCCACGTCCACGCAAAGCGGTGGAACCACAGGCGAAGCGCGCCTTCCTGATTTGGGCCGCGGTTTTTCCACGTTGGATCGGTAGCCGTATCGGAGTGGGCTGCCCAATAATAGAGGCCGTTTTCTCCGTTGGAACAATCGGTTACCCATTCGCCGATAGAAAGCGGTGCCTGGTGAAACCACTGAAACTCACCAACATGGAGGTTCTGCCACTGAGGGTATTTCTTCCAGTCGTAATGATTGCGGATGTCGAAGGTGAACAGGCGTTCCAAGCGCTCAAAGCTGTACCAACCACCCTTTGATTGGCCTGCCTGTTGCATGTAGGGCCATATCTCTTCGGGCAGAGCGTTGACTGTAATGCCTCCGTCGTAGCGAAGCGTCTTTTCTCCGTTGCGGAAGTGGTCGTCGCCCTTGAGATTGTAGGCGCGCTCGGCATCGGTCATCTTTGTGCGCAAACCGTAGATCCACAACATCGAAAGCACAATGAAGCACGCGCCGCAGATGCACCAAAGAATATTCCATACCGTGACGCCAGGGCCGAACAGTTGGAGCAGGTAATCGGTTTTGTTGATCCCCAAAGCCAAGAGGGCGAATCGGGTGATCATGCTTGCGCCCCAGCCGATAAGGCCGTACCAAATTGCCTCGGCGCTACATTCCATCATCTTTTTCTTGTGGCCGATAGCCCAGTCAATCAAAACGCCTATGATGCCCAGGAAGTACCCCAACAGTACAAAACCTACTTTGGTGGCTTTAGAGAAACGATCCATGAAGCGAGGCTGTTTTTCGGGCATTGAAGGCAAAGTTCCATTTGCTGCTTTTGCCATGAGTGTCACGCTCCTTTCCTCTGCTTGCTATTTCTTGTGTTTAAGAAGCAGCCACGCCAATGCGCCTATGCCAATGGCGCCTGCCACATATTTCTTGTTGTACTTGAAGAAGGCTTTCGCGCTTGTGCATCCAAGATTTCGCGCCGCCTCGTCGGCAAGTGCTACGGTTTTTTGGCCCGCTGCCTGCATAATTGCCATCGGATCCATTTGGGTATCCTTCCACTCGTAATCTGTCGGAGGAATCTCCATCGTGCATTTATCCATGACCATGTCGATCTTTCCTTCTTCCAGGAAGTACTCATGGATGCTTTCACGTAGGGGCATGGTTTGCTGAAGGGTGATGGCGTCGTTCGGGCAGACGCTCTTGCAGTACCCGCAGCCGATGCAATGGTCTTGGTTGATTGTTACTTTGCCATCGGGATTCATCGTGATGATTTCCTGTGGGCACTTCTTGGCGCAGTTGCCGCAACCCGTGCATTTCTCGTGGTCGATTACCGCCGTAAAGCCAGCGCCGCTGAATCGGTTCTTTATAGTGCGGTTCGCATTCTTGCAAACGTCGAGCGCCACGCAGCAGCAAGGGCAGCAGAAGCAGATTTCCATGAACTCATCCATCTTCTGATTTTCGAAGCCCCAAACCATCTGTTCGAGCTCAACATATAATGCCTGTCCGATCAAACCCGCATCGCGGGCATCGTAGACATGCTGCTTAGCCTCTTCCTTCGTTACCGGCTTTGCCAGCCCGTTTTTCACCGCCGTTACTCCCGCCATGTTGAAGAACAGGCAGCCCAGCGTTTTTTCGTATTCGGAGCAGTCGTGGGCGGAACGGCAAATGCACCGATTCATTTGAGCGATGTATTCAGCGCCATCGATGGCGTCCATGATCAGATCTATGGGCAAAACCGCGGTTTTGCCTTCCTCGACCATGTCCACATTAAGGGGCAGCACAGTGCCGTGCGTGTACATTTTCTCATCGGGCGAGAACTGGGTAGCCCTTTTATAGAGCTCTGGAATGATACCCTCTTTTCCCGTAAGCTTTGCTCCTGATACGATCATCATGAACACCTTAAGGGTGCGGTCCCATGTTTTTGGCGTTGTGGCCAGCACCTTTGTCATGATGAAGTCTTTGATTCCCAGCCCGCGTGGGTGGTTTTTGTGCAGGGGCTTGTCTGGCAGCTCCCTGCGGTGCAGGCGGCCTTCGTCCAGGAAAAGCACTTCCCCCTGCGGGGTGATGTTGCCGCCGTCGCGCGGGTCGAGCGAGGCAATTACCTCATCAGGAACCCCGATGCTCTTCAGCTTCTCGTAATCGATACCTGGCTTTACCCGAACGGAAGCTGCTTGCGTTTCCGTAGCGTTCCCTTGAGCTTGGTTGAGCATTTCTTCCCCTTTATGCATTTCCCGCTCCTTCCTTTTCCGAACGATTTATGTCCCCTTGTTCGTAATACGTGAAGTAGGCCTATCTGATTTCGATTTCCTTGATAAGGAGTTCTCCGCCGGTGACCATGTCGTAGTTTTCGCTTCCGCAATCGGGGCAGCACATATGCCTGTCGCTGCCCATGGCAAGTTGGAAGGTTGACCCGCAGTCGTTGCAGTAAAAAGCCATAGGTACCTTCTGAATCTTGATTTTTGCGCCTTCGGCAAGGGTGTCTTTTGCGCAGCGGTCGAAATAGCGCTGCACCCATTCTTCTTCCAAGTTGCGCATTTCGCCTATAACCAGGCTCACCGAAAGGACCTGTTTGGCCTGTTGGGCGCATGCGTTGCGCAATACAACGTCAACGATGCTTCTGGTTACCCCAAGTTCGTGCATTTTGCCCGCCTTTCCCCTCAAGGCAGTAGAACGAAGCTCCTGATTTCCCCATTTGCCAGGACGTATCACGTGACGATGCAGCTTCGTACTCTGACAAGTAGTATTCTAATTGCAGTTTGAACGTGTTCATGAAGAACGGGACATTTTGCTTGGGATTGTATTAGTTGTATTAACCCAGCTGAGCGCACTTCGCAGAATGCCGCCTCGGGAATAAAAGATGAGGTAACGATGATTCCCATTCAGCAACTGCCCAAATCACCAACGCGAAAATGCTTTGAAGAAGCATTTCTTGAGCTCTATGCCCAAAAGCCGCTTGATCAAATCAGCGTTATGGTTCTTACGGAAAAGGCGGGCTATTCACGGGCGACGTTTTACCGCAACTATTACAGCATCAGCAATGTTCTTGAGTCTGTCGAAGAAGAAAATACCTGCACTTCAACCTGCCAAGCCATTATCTCGTGCTTGGACGATATTACGCTTGAACAGGCTACCGATGCGATGGCCGACTTTTACCAAAAACGCTTCAGGGAAGTTTCCATTTTGGCGAACGGGGAATATGGGTCTATTTACCTTGATAAGCAGTGTGAGCCGATGAAACAGCTGTTCGCCGCATTGTTGGATAGGGGCTTTGAGCTTTCTTCTTTCCAGCTTGATGTTATTTCGGAGTACATCGCTTCGGCGAAAGTGGGCATGCTTCGGTTGTGGGTAAATGATCCAAGCAAGATTACCCTTAACCATTTGAACAAGATGACGGAAAACATCTTCGAATCGAGGCTTTGGACCTACCTTGCAAAGTGTCTTTCAGGCGATGGCGCCAAGCGAGACAAGATCGTGCTTCCCGAGGAGTTTCCGGATTATCCCTGGATGATGAAGTAGGGGCATGCTGGCGGGGCGGCGTCTAACTGCGCCTTTTTTGACTTCCAGCGTGGCAGTGCCGAATTCGCCACTACGAAGATGTTGCCGTAGTTTGCGCACAGGTAAGTCTGTTACGGGATCCAGCGCAGTCGCCGTGGCCAGCACGATAGGCATGAGATTCAGCGCTATCGAAAAGGCAGGGTTTGCCCTGATTTTGATGCGGACATGCTGCGGCTACCGGCCTGCCGCTATCTGCAATCCTGAAGCTGCAAGGGAGAAGGCCGTCGCTCGACTAAATGGCTAATTTCCGAGCGTTCGCTGGTTGCCGGCGTGCCGGGCAAGATTAAGCGCACGTTCACCGAAGAAGAGCTGCGGCGCCAGAAGAAGAATGCCGCAGCTCACGCCGACGACGCAGACGAATACGCCAACAGCATCAAGATCATCGGTTAGCTTGTAGCAAGAAAAAGCCCTTCGCCGCGCTTTGCGACGAAGGGCTTTGTTTGAAATGGAGAGGGGTCGGCTCCGTAGGTGAGCTGAACCGCTAGCCTTGCGTAGGACCGAACGAAAGGTCGTCGAGTTTTGCCGGTGCCTCTTCGTCGTAGCAGCGCACGTTGCCTGCTTCCACCAGAGCATCCACTTCGGCTTCGCTGTAGCCCAGGTCTTTCATAACCGCGCGCGTGTCGTAGCCGACCGGCTTCGCACGGCTGATAACTGGGTCGCCCTGGCTCTTCATGCGGATGGGAATCGTGGTAATGGAATGGTCGCCGATGCTGTCGTAGTGAATCGGACGGAGCATATCGTTGACGTAAGCTTCTTCGTCTTCAAGAACATCATCCATGGTGTTGCATACTGCGTAAGGAACGTCGTTGGTGTCGAAAACTTCCTTCCAGTATGCCCAGTCGTGCTTGGCGAAGGCTTCGGCCATCATGTTTACCACGGTTGCGTTGTCGCCGTTGGCGTTGATAGTTGCGCAATTCGTGAAGCGTGGGTCGTCGGCGTATTCTTCCAGGCCAATCAGGCGTGCAACAAACGGATACCAGGAATCGTAGGTGCCGTAGCAGATAAGGAACCATACGCCATCGGCGGTCATGTACGAATTGTTGGTGGGGCAGGGCACGGCCTTGCGGCTCTTCGGGAAGGGCACGCCGAACGGGGCGGAAACAACAGGCACCTGCATACCCCACAGCGCCATGTGGTGAAGGTTTACGGTAACGTGATCGCCCATGCCGGTGCGCTGAGCGCGCCAAACGGCGCTCATGATGCCCAAGCCAAGGGCGATGCAGGAATTGAAATCGCCGAATGCGGCGGGCATGTTGCCTGGCTGGAAGTGCTCGCCAGCCTGCGGAATGGACATAAGCAGGCCGCCACGGGCGGAATAGCAGGTGGCGTCAAAGCCCTTGGCGTCTTTCATTTCGCCGCGCTCTCCATAGCCGCGCATCTGGCCGTATACCAGACGCGGGTAGCGGGCGTGCAATGTTTCGTAGTCGTAGCCCAAGCGCTTCAAGGAAGGATTGCGCAGGCTCGTAACGAACACGTCGGCCTGCTCCAGTAGCTTTTCTACCAGTTCGCGTCCTCCATCGGACTTCATGTCGATGGAAAGGAACTTCTTGTTGGCGTTGCTCATGTCGAACGCCGGGTTGTCGGGGCCCAGTTCCGGCATGCCGAAGCCAACGCCGTCGCCGCGGTGCAGGTTGCCCTTGATGGTTTCGATCTTGTACACTGTGGCGCCCATTTCGCCGAGCGCGCGGGTGCAGGCAGGCATCGCGACGTAATCTCCCAGCTCGACCACTACGAGCCCTTCAAGGCCCTTCGGCAGTTCCTCGGGCGACAGGCCCTGGAATTCTTTAGCGGGGGGCATGACGATTCGGTGATCCAGACTCACGATAACCTCCTTGGTTAGATGAACATGTTCGTCACTCTACCTCCAGGGATGCTGTATTGCAATGAGCCGCCTTAGGGCATGCGCCACAACCGCTTTAGTGATGTGAACAAGTGTGGGCGATGATCAGCATAAATGCAGGCCGCGCAAGGCTGACCTGCATTTATAGTTTCTCGAGCGCGATTGATTTTAATAAAGTGTTGGAGCAAGAAGCACCTTGCCGGTGCCGCGATAGACGTTCACCAAGCCTTCTCCGGAAGCGGCAGAACCCACGAGCGATTTACCCGAGCGCTCAACCGTGAAGTTGAGGGATCCGCTCCAGGCCAGTGCCATGTTGCCGTCGATCTTGAGTTCGTCGTTGTCCAGGGTGACCTCGATCAACTCTTCTTCGGGGCAGGGGGATTCCAAGCACAGCGCGCCGTAGCCCTGGATGCCCAGGTTGAACAGGCCTTCGTTGCCAGCAACGGCGGAAGAAACGTTGCTGCGCATAACCGTTTTGTGTTGAAGGCTGGAATAGCACGCCAGGAACAGGCCGTCGTCGAGCACGATGGAATTGCCCCAATCGGCTACGTCGAGCGTGATGATGTAGCGGTAGGTGGGCTCGAGCACCAGAAGGCCCGTGCCCTGGTATTCGGGCTTGATTGCTGATTCGCTGGTAACCGCACCGCGCAGTGCCTTGCCGAACAGGTCGCCCACACCCTTAACGCCGGTGGTGCAGGTCACGTTGCCTACCATCCACTGCATGGCGCCTGCCTGAACGGTGACGGGTGCCTGGCTCAGATCGCAGATAACCTGGCGGCGACGCACGTTCATTTCGCTGGCGAAGTAAGCGTTCATGGCGGAAGCCTCGTTGACGGAAAGGTCGCGCTTCCATTCGATGGTTTTGAAGGCGCCGAATTCCTTGAGTACGGTTACGTCGTCGTTGTCGGTGAAATTGGAAATCTTGAACATAACTCTTCTCCTGTTGACGTTGGTGTGGGTTAATCCTCTTGATTGCCAAATTTGCAGAAAAGCATAGCATGCGGTGGTTCTTGCGCGGGGTGGTACGTCAGGCGCCTGGGGTGGTCGGCGGGTCGCGGTGGCGGAGCTTACAGGGTCGACTGCGTGCGCCCCGCGCCCCTAGGGTGTCGCGCCGTAGCGGCGGAGTCCGCGGCACCGACCCTCTTCACGCGTCCCGCGTCTAGGGAGTTTGGCCTAGGTTCGCAGGCGCCCGTCTGCATAAGCAGCGCACGTGCCGTGAGCCCGCGTGCCTGGGGTGTCGCGCCGTGGTGGCGCCTTGTCTCCGTGCCCGTTCCGCGCGTCTCACGTCCTATGTCCATAGTGCGTGCGCCCCCCGCGCCTCTAGGGCGTGTCGAACACCTGCGCCCCGGCAAAATCCTCGAATTTGGCGGCGTCCGCTTCCTTCTCGGCCATTAATTCCTCAAAGCCAGTCAGCGCTGCGAAGGGCATGAACTGGGTGGCTCGTTTGGGGCTGTTGGCGGCGAAGTGGATGCCGTTTTCCTTAATTCGCATTGCAATGTCGCGCAATATGCAGCGGCGTCTTTCTGCTTCGTCGAAGGCAACGTCTTCCAGGAAATCGTCTTCGCTAAGCACGGTGGCCTCCTATTTGGTTGTTGCGTTCACGCATGGTTGCGCCCTGCTTCAAGCTGGTGCCGCGCAGCAATGCGTTCTTGCCAAAGCGGTCGCGCACGGCAACGGACGCTTTGGCCAGGTCGGCTTCTTTGCCGCTGTCCTCCGACCCGAAAAGACTGGGTTGGTCGTACTTGGCGGGTTGGAGAGCGCCCAGTGCCACTGTTAGCCTGCGGATAGGTTCGCTATTCAGCGTGTGCTTGTCGAACAATTCCAGCGCAATCTTCACTATGCGATGCGACGAATCGGTTCGTTCGGAAAGCTTGGTTGAACCGCCGCTTCCCATGCCCCATCTGCCGCTTTCGGTAAGATGGGGCTGCGCGTAGCCAACGTGCACGGATACGTTCCCGCACGAAAGTCCCTTCGAGCACAAGTCCAAGCAGCTGGCGTCTGCCATTTCCCGTAGTACGGTGCGTGCTTCGCTGAAAGAATAGTCGCGCATCAGCACCTGCCCGTTCGATATCGAATGCGCTGCGGGGCGGTACTCTTTTATCTGCTTGATGGTGCAGGGCTCCTGTCCCCAGGCGTGGTCTAGCAGGTATTCGCCGTTTTTGCCGAATTCCTTCTTCAGCCATGCGGGGTTTGCCGCGCATACGCCCGCCATATCGTGGATGCCGTGTTTTGCCAGACGATGCGCGATGCCTGGGCCCACTTGCCAGATGTCGGTTATGGGCCGATGGAACCAGATTTCGCGTTTGTAGCTTTCTTCGTCCAGTATGCCTATGCCGTCGGCTGCCTTTTTTGCTTCGATGTCCAAAGCCACCTTCGCCAAAAACAGGTTGGGGCCGATACCTGCCGTGGCGGTGATGCCTGTTTCTTCAGTTACCTTGTTGCGCAGCATTTCGGCGAAGGCCTTTGCGCTCATGCGGTACAGCTTCAGGTAGGGGGTTGCATCGATGAAGCATTCGTCGATGCTGTACACGTGGATGTCCTCGGTGCTTACGTAACGCAGGTATAAGGCGTTTATCTGCGCCGATACCTCCATGTAGCGGGCCATGCGCGGCGTTGCCATGGTGTATTCGATCCCGTTGGGAATTTGGAAAATGCGGCAGCGGTTTTTTACGCCCAGCGCTTTCATGGCGGGGGTTATGGCAAGGCAGATGGTGCCGGACCCGCGGGTGGGGTCGGCAACCACGAGGTTTTCGGTGAAAGGGTCCAGGCCTCGATCGACGCATTCGACGCTTGCGTAGAAGCTCTTCAAGTCGATGCACACATAGCTCTTTGTGCGCTTGTTGGCAAGCATGGGCCATCCCTTCCATCACATCGAAAACAGAGTTTGTTCGCTGGCTTTTATACGAACACCTGTTCTAGTATACAGACATGGACTACAGGGCGAAAGATGGCGAAATGAGGCGCGTGCACCGCGAAACGGTGGACGTGTTGGCGCGGTTCGGGCGGGATGGCCGCTTTGAGCCTTGCGTTGTCGTGCTCAAAGATTGCCGTGCTTTCCGCATTGACGAGGTGCTGATGACAAGCGGTTTCGGTCCGGTACGCCATGGCAAGCGCACGGCGCGCTTCGACATTCGCCTGGGTGGCAGGGAAACGCAGTTGTTCTTGGAGCATCAGCTGGAAAACCCCGCCACAGGAGTGGCGGATAAATATGTATGGTGGGTGCGCGCTTTCGATGGAACAAAGCGAAGCCCCGCCGAAGGCTGCTGCTGATTCGCGCGTGGGGCGGCGAGCGTTTGTGACGCGGGCACCGCTAGCGGCGGACGGCCGCCGGGGTTGGCGGCCAGCGACCCGCGCTGCGCCTTCGAGCGGCACCGCGCACTCGCTCGCCACTGCAATGCCGGGTGCTGCCGTTGATGCGGGGTGCGGGAGCGTTTACGGCGCGGTTGGCCCCGAGTTGCGCTTTGGCGCTGCGGAGCTCGGGAGGCGCAGGATTTCACGTCCGCCTGACGCCTCAGTGTCGCGGGGCGGTGGGGTGTGGGAGCGTTTGCGGTGTGGCTGCCGCTGGCACCGCGAATGCTGTGGGTGGTGCGCTGCCATGAGGGCGGCGGCGTGGTTGTGGGCGGCTCGTGCTGTTCTGTGCTGTTCGGCGGCACAGGGATTGCGGGCGCTAGGGCGCTTCGTCGACGCCGGATGGCAAGATTCGCGCGCCGTGCATGATTCGAGGGGCCCGTGCAGCGAAAAGGGCCCCTTCCTGGCAAGATCTTCGCGCGGTGTATCCTCCGACGGCGATTTGCGGGGCATTTCGGATGCATGGCGCGCACATCTTGCCAAAGCCAGCTCGTTTTGGATGCATGGCGCGCGAATCTTGCCACGAAGCCCCTCTTTTCTCGTCTGAGGCCCCTTTTGGGATGCATGGAGTGAAAAAATTGCCACGGATTGCCGCCCGGGAACGCATCAGGGCACAATCTTGCCATCGCCAGGCGCCCCATCAGCACATCAATGAAGAACTTGCATAACCGGCATCTAACAATTGTGTATAAAAGCCTCACCCGCAACCAAGCCGAGTACAATAAGGAGATTGGATTTTAGGGAGTTTTAGAATATATGACCAATTCAAACGAACCACCGCGCCGACCAGCGCGTCGCCAACCAACCCGCCGTTCCACCACGCCCCGCACTTCCGTGCCCAGCGCACGTGACGAGCTTGAGCGCGAGCGCGAGTTATACAGCCAGCACGACCCCACGGCTTCGTTCATGCACGAACGCGTGCAGAACAAACCAGCAGTTCAGGAACGCGGCGCATCGTCCGCATTCCCTGCGTATGCAGGTGCCGGCAACGATCATATTGCCCATTCGCGCGTTGCCACGAACCAGCCTGCCCAAACAAACCAGGGGCACACGGCCAATAGCAACATGTCCAACGTGTCGGCCTGGGATCAGCACGCTTCCGCAAGCGCAAGCCAGCGCATGCCGCGGGTCGAGGGCCAGCGCCCCAACATGCAGGGCAGTCAGCGGATGCCGCGCGTTGCAATACCGCAAGATGCTAACCAGCACGTAGGCGCAGGCGACCCTTCCGCAAGCCAGCGCATGCCGCGCATGCAGCAAAACGGCAACGAGCAGGCGCGCCCATCCCGCCGCGCTGCCAACAGCCAGCGCGATCAGCGCCCCAGCGCCCAGGCAAGCCAGCGCATGCCGCGCGTTGAAGGTCAGCGCCCCTCCGCGGCTCAACGCCAGCAGCGCCCCGTTCGTCGCGGTGCCGCAGCTTCGCAACCCAGCCAGAGCATGCGCGTTCAGGCAGCACAGCCGCAGCAAGGCCAGCCTTCACAGCAGATACCCGTAGTGCAAAACATGCGTGGCAACGACCCATCTGCCTATTCGCGCGCTAAATACCAGCGCACCAAAGAAGGCGCCCAAAAGGCTTCGCCCACCAACGCATCCACATACCAGGCAGCTCGCTACCTGGGCAACAACAACTATGTGCCCAAGCAGAAGGCCGACTTCTTTACGCGCGGCAGCCTTATCGCCGTTGCCGTTGTTGTGGTGCTTGCCATCGTTGGCATATTCGCCTTCAACAACTGGATGGGGTCGAAGCCGGTTGAGGTCACGCTAAACGGCGACCAGGTAACCATTTCGGGCGCCGAGCGCAGCGTTGGCGGCCTTCTGGACAACAACGTGGTTTCGGTAACGCCTGGCAACTACGTAGCCGTCGATGGCAGCACCATCCGTCAAGGTGAAGGCACCCGCTGCACCGCAAAGGTGAACGGAAACGACACCGACGATATGGGCATGCACTTGAACGGCGGCGACAAGATCGAGATCTCCAATGGCACCGACATCACCGAGCCCTACACCGACAGCGAACCCCAAACCCTTCCGCACAAAACGGAGCTGAAGGGCGTTGGCGCAGTTCACCTGTACAGCAACAATGCCCAGGACGGCGAGCAAGTAACGCGCACAGGCAAGGAATCGGGCATCACCGCCACGGTTACCACCAAAGAACCGGTCGACAACATCGTTCAGTACTACAACGTGAACAGCAACGGCGACAAGGTTATTGCGCTCACGTTCGACGACGGCCCATGGGATAAGCAAACCGACGAGATCCTGGACATCCTTGAACAGAACGACGCCAAGGCTACCTTCTTTACCGTTGGCCAATGCATTAGCGGGCACGAAAAGGAATTGCAACGCGCTGCAAGTATGGGCTGCGAAATTGGCACTCACACGTGGGACCACGCAGAGGGCAGCGGCGAAGGCGTAAGCCTTATCAAGATGTCGACAGACGAACGCAAGCAGGAAGTACAAAAGGGTTTGGAGGCCATCAAGAACGCTACCGGCCAGGAAGCAAGCACTATTTTCCGTTGCCCGGGCGGCAATTTCGACACTTCGGTTGCCACCGACCTTGAAGGCATTGTTACGGCGGAAATCGGCTGGAACGTTGATACCACCGACTGGAAGAAGCCCGGCGCCGATGTTATTGCCCAGCGTATCCAGAGCGCCGGCCCCGGCAACATCATCCTGATGCACGATGGCGGCGGCGACCGCAGCCAGACCATCGAAGGCCTTCGCCAGGCGCTCCCTAAGTTGAAGGAACAAGGCTACAGCTTCATCACCGTGCAGGAGCTGCTGGAAAAGTACCCCTACCAAGAGGGCCAAACGAATTAGAGAAAATCAGCATAAAAAAGAATAAAAAATATACCACTGCGAGCGAGCCGTGGTACAAATACATAGCATGGGGAACAATCGAGATGAAAGATTGTTCCCCATTTTTTTATATTTTCGATAAGTAGATTTACTTTTCGATCGCATAAACGCTGTACGTAATTTTTACGGTCATGTCAGACTCAGCGATGATTGCATCGAAGATGAGCTGTGTTTTATAGCTCGATACCTGTTCCACACGGGGTGATAAGTGGTATGTCGTTTCAATGGCAGCAGTATCAGATTCCACCATGCAGTCCATGGCTGCGTATGCTGACGTTTCGGTAGGGAACGGATGTGCTGTGTAGCCGGATTCGTTGCTGGATTCACGGATTAAGATATACGTAGGTTCTGTCATAACAGATACGTCCTTTCTGAAATGTGAAATATGGTTTTACGCAGACCTGCACTCGGATGAGGTGCCGTATTGAACCGCTCTCCCTGTTTCTCGGGCACGGGAAGCAAGGAAGCGGTTCCTCTTCGCCTATGGCATAGCGGCTGACGCCGAACCTCGTACGCACGCTTCATTGCAAACGCGGCTCAGCTCGCAAAGTGGGAATCGAGCACCTACCCTTACTTTCCTGCCTGGTTGGTGCTAGTTCGGACTTCTACCGATTTCGCGATATAGGCAGGGCGGCGCTTGGTTTCGATGTAGATGCGTGCGATGTATTCGCCGATCACACCCAGCGTTACCAAAATGAGCCCGCCCATCAAAAGGAGCACGCACAGAAGCGTAGGGTAGCCCGATGGCATGGCGGGGTTGATAAATTGCTCGACAATGACTTCGACCAGCAGAACCAACCCGACAAGCGTGGCAACGAGACCCGCCACCGCGGCAATTTTCAGCGGAAACGTGGTAAACGAAAGCACTCCGCCGATGCCGTAGCGCATTAGTTTCCGGAACGACCACTTGGTTTCGCCCTCAACGCGATTTGCCGGCGTGTAGGGAAACGGCAATGTCTCGAAACCTACCCAGGCAAACATGCCTTTCGAAAAGCGGAAGCTTTCCGGCATAGAAAGAAGCGCATCGGCCACCCTGCGGTGGAACACGCGAAAATCGGAGGCATCGGGCATGACATTGAGCCGAGAAGTTGCATCGAACGTTTTGTAGAACGCGTGCTTGAAGAAGCTCAGCACCGCGCCTTCGTTTCGATGCTCTTGGAATGCGGCTACGCAATCGGCGCTAGGGTTGGCCTGCAGCATGCGGTACATTTCAAGCAACGTTGCAGGAGGCTGTTGCAAGTCTGCGTCCATCAGGCCAACCGCATCCCCTTCGGCATGTTGAAGGCCTGCGAGCAGGGCGCTTTCCTTGCCGAAGTTGCGGGAAAAATCGACCACGACGATACGTTCAGCCGATGCAGGAGTGGGCAGCTCATGCAGCAGGTGCGACGTACCGTCGGAGCTGCCGTCGTTCACCAAAACCAGCTCGTACGACACTCCCGAGGTGGCAAAAGCATCATCCACCGCGCTGAACAGCAGCGGCAGCGATCCTTCTTCGTTGTAGCATGGCACGACAATGGAAAGATCCACCGCAAGCCCCCTTTTCGCTTGATTACCGCGTCCGATTGTACGCCTAGCAGCAAAGCAAACCTAGCGTGTTGCCGAAATGCAACATCTTGGGAAAATAGGGGCAGGGCCCAGATTCCAACTTTGCGAGCCGAGCCGCGTTTGCGATGAAGCGCATACGCGAGGTTCAGCGCCAGCCACTATGCCACAAGCGAAAAAGCGAGATCTGCCCTATTTTCTCACCTGCCGGATTTTAGTTTCACAAACACGTTGTGCAGAGCGCCGTTCTTGGCAGCATGAATAGCACCGCCTAGCGCCAGGCACTTCGCCGCATTACGCTGTTGCAGGGGCTTCAAACACAGGCGCAACGCCTGGCTGTCAGCTTGCGCGCAGGGCACCAACTCGTTGAATAACTCATCGGCAAACACACCTTGCAGCCATTCCTTCTGCGCAGAACCGCTCATGCCGCTTTCCTTCTGCTTGTTACGCTCCAACGCCGAAAGAATGTAGCGAGCATACAGCGCACCAAGCGTGGCCTTGGCGCCGACATCAAGCAAGCCCCATGAATCCAGCTGGTTGCGCAACATTTCAATGCGCGCGCGATGCACCTCGTAGTAACGCGGTACAAACTTGCTGGTTAGGTTGCCCGTCTCGCGCTTGGCGTAGCGATATAGCGGTGCGCCAATCACGTTCAGGCCAGGCAAATCTTGGAACACGCGGATGTTGAATTCAATATCTTCGATAAGCGGCAAACCTTCGGTAAAGGTAAAGCCGCCCTGTTGCAGGTAGCTGCGCTCGTACACCTTGTTCCAGGCGTAGCCGTAATGCGTACCCTTTTCGAACTCCAACACGTGCTTACGCAGCTTGGTTTTTCCCAAATGCGCCGATTCCTGGCTGAAAGTGAATTCCTGCACGCGTTCTACCTTGCCACCAGCGTCGTAGAATTCTTCCACATGGCCCACCATAACCACTGGCGCTTCGTGCTGCTGAAGCGAGTTATACACACTCTGCAGAAAGGTGAAATCGTAGCGATCGTCGGGGTCGGGGAACCACACATAGCGCCCCCGAGCAGCGGCAAATCCCGTATTGCGCGCCGCCGAAAGCCCTCGGTTCGCCTCGTGCGAAACAACGCGAATGCGCGCATCGGCGGCGGCGAACTGCTGCGCGATGGACAAGCTGCCGTCGGGCGAGCAATCGTTCACCACAATGGCTTCCCAATCGGTGAACAGCTGGTCTTGCAAATCGCCCAAGGCGGCGGCAAGGTAGGGCTCGGAGCTATACGTGGGCAAAACAACCGAAAAGAACGGAGCGCTGGAGGGTTGGGCTGGGACGTCTGCGGTGCTCACCGAGCCCGTAGCTTCTGCAGCGCCTGCACCGCTACAGGCAGCATCGGCGTAGGCAGCAGCATCGCCGCACCCATGCGCAGCGGCATCGGCGCTCACGGCGCCATTACGCCCCCGCGAGGCGGACGCACCGCTCGCTTCGCCCTTGCCGTGATGTCGTTTTCCCATATGCCCAGCGCCCCTCATGAACTCTAAACGCTTCGGCGTCAGCGCGCGCCGCTATTCCGAATACTTGCTTATGTCAGATATCTTAACAACTACAACGCCGTCGATGGTTGTCACCGAATCATTGGCAGGATACAGCGACATGTTCGCAAATTCGTTTGAGCGAATAACCTTGGCGCATTCGTCGAACGAGCAGTAGTTGAAGCTCTGCCCCGCAAACTGCTTCATTATCACGTCCCAAGAACGCATGTTGTTCTGGTAGTGGTTGTCCCAAACCATGCCCCACTTCGCATAGCTGCTTGCGTGAACGTAGGAATCGCTGGTGTTCGGAAAGTTGCCCGCTTCGGGCTTGCCGGCAATCAATACCTTCGCACCCGCCTGCACATCGGGGTTCGCATCAAGCACGCCGGCAATTCGGGTGGCCAAAGAAGCAGTTTGGTTCTGGCATGCCTGCATAGCCTCGGCATCCGCATTCGACTGCAGCGCGTACGACCACGCCCCTACGGCAATAAGGCAACAGCAGCCGACGGACATAGCCTTCGCGGGCATGCGCAGGCGCACATTGCCTCGGTCGGGCGAATCGAGCAAAAGCTGCACCAACAGGGGCAGAAGCAGAAAAGAAGCCATGAAACCGCCCAGCATAAGCAGGGTTGGATACCCGTAGCTGGGAACGATAACCAGGATAACGTTGGCGGCAAAGGGGATAAGCACAACGCAAAGCAGCGCCATAGCGCTCGCCCCCAAACGCTTCACGCCGTTGATCGCAACAAGACGGACAAACGCAACCGCCGCAACAATCATGCAGGCAGCCGCCACATACACCCATGCAAAGTGGTTCCCGAAAATGCCGTGGCTGAACAATGCGTCGGAAAAGGCAACGTATGCACTGGGGACAGACGACGTCAAAGAACCAAGAATGCTGTCAGCGCCAACCGAGGAGGCTCCACCGTAGGCAGAAAGGCTGATGCCCAACGCGAACAAAGACAGCTCGGTTAGCGCGTAGTACAGCACAGCACCCGCCGCGCATACCGCAACGGCAACGCCGAAGAACACCGCAAGCTGCTTGGCGCTGAGCGAATCGGCGCTGCAGCCTTCTTCGCGGTGGGGGTTCTGAGCTTCGCCACGAGCGTCGCATGCCAGCGACGTCAGCGATTCAGAGCCGCCGCCCATAAGAGAGCGAACCATCACCAACAGCACCGCAACGCAAAACACGCCCAGGCTCGCTTGATAGCAACCGAGCGAAAACGCCAGCAACGCAACTGCCCCAACAAGGGCAACCGGCTTGCCGACAGCCCCAACGCGCCCGATCAGGCATGCTGCCAGCACCGCGCATAAAAACGAGAGCGCGTACGAATTCGAGCAGTAGTAGTACGTGATGCAGCAGGAAACGAAGGGCGAAGCGATAAACAGAATCGAAGAAGCATACTGCAGGCAAGCGTTCCTGATGCCAAGCTTGTCTATCAGCGCAACAACGCCCAGCGTAAACAGGGCAATGGTGATTGCGGAAGTAAGGATAGGCGAGCACAGCCCAAACTTAGCACAGGCAGCAAACAGCAAGCCCCAACGCCCCAAGCTAATATCCCAAGCATGCGGAATAAAGCTTCCGTATCCATTGGGTTTGCTCAAAGAAACAACCGCATCGGGGTTCGAAAGGCCGTTCAGGTACATCTGCGCATGGCAGATCATGCCCACCGCAAAGCACACCACCAGCAATTTTGCGTTGCGAGTAAACCAGAGCTTCACCTTGGAAAACCCCGTTTTCTCTGCCGTTGATTCACTTTCTAACCCCAAGATAACCTCCCGATGCTTTCAGCGAGAACCTGGTACCTGTCCCTTTTCCCACCACGGAAAGCCTACTCCCCTTCAGCCTTTTCCATACCGCTTTTTCGAATCTTGTTACCAACAAAGCGTCCCATATCCTCAGCAAGGAAAGCAACGCCCTGCGTGCGCACCGCACGGACAGCACGGGAAGCAAGATAGCACACATAAGGAACATGCGACATATGAGGAACAGGCTTGCCAAGCACCTCGAAGTAGAAGCGCTTCTTCGCAACTGAAAGCTTCCCGCACTCAAGCACATAACGCTCCGGCAAGCGTTCAAACAGCTCGCGCGTCTTCCGCCGAACAACGGGATTATCCCAGCCGTCATCCAAAATGGCACCATTGACGTAATTGAAGCCACGTAGGGCATGGGCGCACCAAATACCCTCGTCGGTTACACCCAGCTGTTCCATGATCGCAGTCATGTCGAGCCAACGGTTGAAAGGCAGTGCGATCTTTTCGTCCGATCCATGGTTCTTGGTTGAGCCAGGCAAATCGTTTCGATAGCAATAGAATGGCTTGTCCAGGTAAACAATGGACTGCGCCTGACAGAGCGTTTCAACTAAAAAGGGATTGTCTGCCCAACCAGCACCAGGGTACGGACGGAAACGTATCCTCTTTTGGTTCAAGAATTCGCGGCGGTACAAAGCAGACCAAATGGAAGGGTGTCCTTCAATAAGAACAGGGGCATCTTCCAAAACGAATGGCTTCTGCGACGTTTTCAGGCTACCAAACAGAAGGCTGGGCTTCTTAACCAACGTCTCAGGATTATCCCATTTGGCCAAATCGTACCAAGGGGTTTTGACCACGTCGATTTGACCGCCAAAGCCGTCAGCGAAATCGAGCATTTCGGCAAACATACCGGAAAGAAGGTAGTCATCGGGCTCTACGATGGCAATGTATTCGCCCTGAGCCATATCCAAACCGCGATTGCACGTTGCACCATAGCCCTCGTTGGCCTTATCGATGCAAATAATGCGCGGATCCCTACTGGCGTGCTCATGCATAATGGCCGACGAGCCATCTTTGGACCCATCGTTCAGGCAAATTATCTCCAGCTCACGCAAGGTTTGGGAGCACACACTGCTCAGGCACTCGTCCAGAAAACCCTCAACGTTGCAAATCGGAATAACAACCGAAACTTTTGGCGCTGCACCTTCGTTGGACACCAAATCCCCTATCTCATAGAAAAACTGCGCGGAGTATACACCCCGCGCATTACCTTAACGCATTCGCCTGCCCGTTTGACAACTCGCGCAAAATGCACTTTTAAAGAGCAGCCACCTTCGGCTCGAGAACAATCTCCCTGGGGTCTTCGCCCTTTTCTGCGGCGGCAATTATAAGAACAAGCAGGGGGAACTTGCAGCAGATACACATCGAATTGCATGCCGCAAGCAACATGAATAATAAATAGGGCAACCATGAGCATCAATTGCACCAGCATGGTTACGCTAACGTAGATGGTGGAAATAGCACTAAGGGGGAAGTTGATCTTGTTGACCAAGTAAGGATTTCGGTGCATTACATCAACACCCGCCCCGAGCATATCCCGCATAAAGAACCAGGGTGAGCTCCGTACACAGCCAGAGGATATACGGAGGAGCAGAAGCGTCCGCCGCACCGCTGCCCACACGCAGGCCGATATCGAGCGCAAACCAGAAGCAAAATATGTACATGGCGGGCTTTACGAAAAACCATGCCCATGAAAGGACAGCGCCGCGACTTTTTTCACCAACTCAAAAACAGCCAAGCGGCTAATTTGCTTGCGCCATTTCCAGTTGTCTTTCAGTATGGTGGTTAAGGCTCCCAATAAACCGGCCCTTACTTAACACGAATAATTCCAAACATTGATGTTGGCATGGCAGCATAGTTTTAACAATTTGATGGCATGCCCGTCCGTTCTTCTTGGCAGGTAGTTGGCTTATGAAATCAACCTTTGCGAATAACCTTGTTGACATCGTTATAACCGCACACAATATGGAATCCTGCCTGGGCGAATGCTTGCAATCGCTTGCCACCCAAACCTTCGGCAATTTTTGCGCGCTCATCGTTAACGACGGATCCATCGACAGCACCGAAAGCGTTGCACGAGCCTTCGCAAATACCGATGATCGCTTCAGCGTTATATCAACCCCAGGCATCGGTGCCGGCGGTGCACGCAATAAGGGGATCGATGAGGTTAATGCGCCCTATTTTATGGTTCTTGACGGCGACGATATCTTCCATCCAACCATGCTGGAAAAACTCCTTGCTGCCGCACGCAACGGGAGGGCGGACATTGCCATTTGCGACATGCAAGAATTTGACAACGCAACAAAGAAGCGCAACCGCGTTGCCTGGTCCCTTAAGCGAAGCCAGCTTCCCCGCACATCGGCATTCAACGGATGGCAAGACATGCCAGGCAACATCTTTGCCGCATTTATGGGTTGGCCCTGGGACAAGCTGTACCGTACCGAATTCGTGCTGGATTCGGGCATTCGATTCCCCGAAGACCTGCCCAATAGCGAAGATATGCTGTTTGCTTACCCGTTGCTGGTACTGGCGCAGCGCATTGCCGTGGTGGATGAAGTTTTGATTGATCATCGCATGGGGCGCGGCAACACCATTTCTTCCTCGCGCACAAAAGCCCCTTATGCGTTCTACGATGCCATATGTCGTATGAAATCGTTTTTACAGGAGCAGCCTGGAACCTGGAATGCCCTGCAGAAGGATTATTTGAACTGGGCTTTTGACTGGACTCTTTGGAATATCGAGACCATCGGGGATAGCTTGGTTGCGCATGAGATGACAAAGCGCCTGCACAATGGGGGCTTTCCTGCGCTAGAGCTATCGGAGCATGAGGCTGGGTACTTCACTGGTTACCCGCGTTCAATGGCGCGATATGCCACGCTGATGAATTCGCTGGGTGCCGAGCAGCGCGACAACGGCCCCTTGGGCCCATACCATGATTTGCCGTACGGGAGGTATCGCTGCTGGGACGACATGAACTACGCACAGAAAACACTAGCTGTGTTGCGCGATAAGCTGCATGGGCCCAGTGAGTGGTAGTAAACCAGCTTAATTGCTTTAGTTTTGCTCTATTCGCTCAATCAGACACCCAATATTCGACGTTAAAGCACCTATCGCTTTTTCAATATCGCGATTGAGCCTTTCTTCTTGCTTGCAAGCAATAAGGTAATCCTTTGCGAGCTCTCCAACACGACTGCCTTTTGGATTGATGCCAGTAATCTCAGAGCAAAGCCTGTCGGAATATCGTCTCTTTCTCTCCTTCTTATTTTCAATCAGCTCGCGTTCGTTGGGCTTTATGTATCTCTCGAAAGAATTTTCAACATGGAGCATCAGAAATAATTCAAAACTCGGATATGTCACGTACGCATCAACAGATGCCCCTCTACAATCCTCCAGCAGACTAAGATATTCCTGTTTCGAATTCTTATATATGTCGGCATCAAAAACCAACGCAATACCATCACCATCATCGATGCTAAAGGCTTCCCCATCAACAATTTCTTTTGCTATCTCGAGTAACCTTTTTGGATTAGAAGAGGTTCTGTCCTTCCCGATCCTCTCGCACCTCTCAACGGGAAGATAGCGAGGAAGACCCTTTCGCTTTAGGATTTCCAATAAACGGGCAAAATACAGCTCCTCCGTTTTTGAACCCTCATACAAAAGATAAAGCCGCGCTTTTGGTAGCAGCTCTTGCTCTTCATCGGAAAATCGCCCCAAATACGTATGCTTATTCAGCAGATGCATCTCGCCCCCTTTCCGCAAAAGGTGACGAAGAGAGAACCGGAACCCCTCCATAGCGCCCATTCCAATAATTTTTATCGATACTCGTATCCGATCTAACCTCAGCAAACCGATCCAAGGAATACAGGCTCGATCCCAGCTCTTCTTTCCTGTCAACGAACCAAATCTCATCCTTGCGCAGGTATTCTTTATCCATAAGGGCATCTTCATGTGTAGTGAATATTAATTGAACGGAATCTTCCTTATGGATTTCGTTAAAAAGCTCGAGGAGATGACGCGTGAGCATAGGATGCAAGCTACGATCAATTTCGTCAACAACAAACACCACGCCATCACCCGATGTCAAGAGCAGTTCCATAAAATCGAACAAGCGGCGTGTCCCGTCCGACTCCTCTTCGAATTCATAGTCGAAAGGCGAATCGCAATGAAGCAGACATATCTTCGTGATGTCAGGCTCTTGACTCTGGAAGTTTTCTATCACGATCAACGCGCCAGGCAGTCGAAGCGTTCCATTGATTGAACCTTTCGCCCCCAACGAAATCCCCTTCGTCACCGCTTCTTCCATATCGCGAAAAATGGGTTCCGGGACAAGATCTCGAAGCTCGGCGAGCGATAAGGACTTCTTTTTGATTTGCTTAATACCGGTATCGAAGCCAGACAGCAAACGAGACGCCTTTTCGAGATAGTCGTCTTTCAAAAAAGAATCAAAACGCGCGCGAGACTCCCCAGCACCTATTACCCGAAGACCGGAAACAAGACAGTCGAAAGCAACAGGGAGAACGCCCAATGCGCTATCAGGCAAATAGGTTTTCCCTCTATTGAGCTCGCTAAAGAAAAGCTTGTCCGACTTTAAGGGGAAATCACCAGCATACACTTCAAAGCGAGATTTCTCGTCATTGCTCAAATTCTCGATATCCCCAATCACGGGAGAAGAATCCTCATAGCGCTCGAAAACCACTTGAGCATTCCATCTTTTCCCTGATGGGCTCAATTCGTACAACCATTCAGAAACAATTCGGCGATCAGCCAACAAAGCGCTAAATCCATAGTCAAAAAAACGCCCCTTTGTTTCATATTGGATATCGAGAATTGTTTCTTTTTCCTTGTTGGATTCAGACAATTTGCAGAACCAGTCGCCCGTGCCAAGTGGGATTCTTCCATTGCGCAGCGAATCCTGAAGAAATCTCAGGATTCTATATAGATTTGTCTTCCCTGAAGCATTAGCACCATATATTGCCGCGTTTCTAAGAATCTTCATCTCGCCAAGACTCACAACATGAGATGCCAAAGACCTCACTTTCGTGGAAGAAACCAGGTCAAGGGTCACAGCTTCATTAAAAGACTTAAAATTAGCCGCTGAAACTTTTAAAAGCATTTCTGGCCGCCTATCGTTATCTGCGCAATAAGACTAAAATAATGATTTGACGATTTTTTCGTCAAATTATACCTAAAAGAAGTTTTCGCCTAAAGACCCCTACCACAAAGACGCTTCACTGCCCATCAATCCAGAAAAAGATGGACGCACTACCCAGAAATAGTTTCGCCGCCAAGGCAACACTATTCCCCCGGCTTTGCCTTCGGCAGCTCCACGTATTTGCGGATCAGCGCAGGAACCGCGATAAGCGCGTGACCAATACGGTAAGCATGAGAATTCGCATAGGCGTCACGCACCGACTTCATGCTCTGCCACAAGCATCGTACATACATGTCAAACTGGATGCGCTCTTTTGACTGCAAGGTTGCACGATAGGAAGCAATGTCTTCTTCGGGAATATCGGCCAAATAACGCGCTGCGACTTCACGCGTGTCGGCGATGCGCGCCGCATAGGCATCAACGAATTGCACAGGATATTCGTCCACGTGCGCCAGCAGCCAGTTTTCCATAAGCTGCGCACCAACCGTCAGGCCATGCACATTTTTCATACTGGGCTTTGTGGTCATAATGGAGCCTTCACGCATGCGACGCTGGTATAGAGGCTCGTTCAAAAATGCAACACGCCTCGGGTACGGGATGAGCTGCATCTGAAACAACAAGTCTTCATGCAGGATGCCCTCCGTGTAGCGCAAGCCATGTTCTTCGATAAGATCCCGGCGCACCGTGTACAGGCAGGAAGAGGGACGGAAAGCCTTGGTTTCTTCCATGCGTACGTACATTTGCACGCCTGAATGCACGCCTGGCACGCTGGCACGAACTTCTTGATTTTCATAATGAGTGCGACGAAGCTTTCGACTTGCGTAGAACGATTGCGCCGCAAAATACAGCATGTCCAAATTGTTCGCTGCTATTTCGCCATCAAGGCGTTCAAGGGCGTTGTCGGAGTAAAAATCATCACCATCAAGAAACAGAATGAAATCACCCGTTGCTTGCGCCATGCCCGTGTTGCGACCGACCGATGGCCCAGAGTTCTGCGAGAGCGTTATTGCTTTAAAGCGACTATCCCCATCGATGCTTTCGGCAATCACACGCGCAGTTCCATCGGCTGAGGCATCATCAATAACGATGCACTCAAAATCGGAAAGCGTTTGTCTTTTGAGCGATTCGATACATTCAGCAATGTACTTTTCGACGTTGTACGCCGTAACAACAATAGAAAACCTCATTGAAACCCCTAGAATGTTTCGGGATTTGCAGCAGCAAAGCGCTCGGCGCCGTCTTCAAGCAGGCTCCGCAGTGTATCGGCACTGGACTCGTCGAAAAGCGCCATGTCCAATTCGCCCGCACTTTGCAGAGCGCGATACTCTTCCAGCATCCGCTGGGCAAACGCCTCGTGTTCAGAAGGGGCGATGCGCTCGTAATTCCAGCGATACTTGCCCCACTTATCCACGGCAAACCAGGGCAAAAACAACTCGCGGCGCTGTGGACGGGCACGCAGAAATTCCTCGGCGCTTGCAAGCTCATCACATACCGTAAATACCTTGTCGGTGGTTCTCGAAGACGAACCAGGGTTGTCCATGCGGTAGTGCAGCAGGGGCTTGCCTACCAAAACCGCCGTTTCGGCAACAAACCACACCTTCATAGTGAAGCCCGTGTCTTGGAAGGCGGCGCCAGGGGTTTCGCGGAAACGAATGCCCTCACGCTCCAAAAATGAACGACGATACAACCCCGTCCAGATAGCAGGAATGGAGCAGATGATATTCGGCTTACTAACGGGATTGAAGGGCTTGCCACATTCACGTTTTGCGAAGTTGTACCATACGTGGTCTGCCCCGTCGAAGTAGTTGAAAAAGTTGCACTTTGCCACATCAGCATTGGCGCGCTTGACAGCTTTATAAAGCTTCTTGAACATGCGCTTGTCAGGGAAATCGTCAGGTTCAACGATACTGATGTATTCGCCCTTCGCTTCAGCAAGACCGCGATTGAGCGATGCACCGTAGCCGGAATTGGGCTTGTCAATGATGCGAATGCGCCGATCCTTTGCAGCATACGAGCGCAAAATGGAAGGTGAGCCGTCGGTTGCGCCATCGTTAATGCAGATGATTTCGATATCGCGAAGCGTTTGAGCACAGAGCGCATCAAGGCACTGCGGCAGATAGCGCTCCACGTTATAGGTGGGCACCAGAACGGTTATTTTAGGCAGATTGTCAGCCATCACACGAACCCTCAATACGCCTATCGGCACCTAATTGAACTTTTCCCTAACATGCTGAAGAGAGCGATAAAGCAAAGTTGATTCGGCCTTCTTCGCCGCTCTAACAATCGCAGTATTGTTTTCCCCCGTAACGATATGCCACAAAGGAACCAGCATATGATGTACCCTATCGTGGGTCTGGACGAATTGAATCAATGACGGATTGAGAGACGCCTGCAGGGAAACAAGCTCCGCAAACACCTCTTCATCGTTGAGGTTCGATTCGATTGCCTCAAGATAATCCTTATCTATCCTGCATACCAAGCGTGTATACAGAGTGCTATTCCCTGTTTCTTTGGCGTAATCGAGATTATGGCCGATGCCCTTCAACAGGTCGCGCACACGCGATGGAGCCCATTTGGTGGTTTTGTAGCCAACGCGATAACGATACACAACTTCTGGGATCAAATAATAGCGTTGGGCTTTCTTCATCACGTCAACAAAGAAAACAGGATCCTCGTACCAACGGAGAGCGGGGAAAACGAGGTTGTTTGATTCCATAAATTCGCGATTGTAGATATAGCGAATCCACCCATAGTCAAAGGCATCTTCCTCGAAAAGCTTGAAGCCTTCTTTCTTTACAGAATATGCCGAAGCATCGCCGTAGAAATCTTCTTCAAACGAGCCGTCCATATTAACGCAGCTGAACGAGCCGCCACACACCATTGCCTTGTTTTCTTTTGCTGCGCTATATAGCTTTGCCAAAGAATCGTCCGAGGCGAAATAATCGTCGGGATCGATGAACGCCAGGTACTCGCCCTTGGCCAACGACATCGCCACATTTCGAGCGCTTGCTGCTCCACCGTTGAGTTTAGAAACAACCCGAATGCACTCATTATTTTCCTGGTAGCCACGAAGCAGCGAAAGGCTTGAATCCGTTGACCCATCGTCGACGCATACAATCTCAAACGTTACGCCCTTTTGGCCCAGCACCGAAGCCATGCATTCATCGAGATATTTTGCAGCGTTATAGACAGGGATCAGAACCGAAATCTGAGGCGCTCTGCCATCGGAAACCTCGGCAAGGTTCGAAACAACCACTTCCGAAGAAAGACAATCGGGGGTCTCACCCGCAGCGAGCTTTAGGCGCTCGTCATAGTTCAGAGCCTCGTAAGACTCGTGAACAACAGGCCAAAGGGGCACCAGTACATTACTGAAAGCCGCCCCAGAAGCTGAAGGGTCTTTGCCCTTCAGATCGTTAAACCAAACGAACGACTCACGAACCACAGACAAAAGAGAACGGTACCCTTGGAGGTTTCCTTCTTCCGCACTAAAAGCAAAGTTGATAGGCGCATCAATACCGCCATCGTTCCACCGTGCAAGCAAAGGAGCAACCAGAGGGATTGAAGGCTGGGACTTAATGCTAAAGGAAAATGCGGAAGCCACCCAACTGCGACCATGCGCATTGCCCGATAAGCCGCCAGTCAAAGCTGCTGTTAAGTTATCCAAATCTGAGGAAATAGGAGTTTTTGCGACATCAACCACGATGAGCTCGTTTCCGCGAATAGATGCAGATTCCAAGGTCATCGAAGAGCGGGAAGACACTACCTCTTCGTAGAAAAAGCGCGCATCCGCTTCACGAATCTTAGCGAGCTCCGATTTCGCGTTCAGATTCAGGGCAGAAGAAACATACAACAGTTCATCCTTCGGACCCATTGCAGAAAGAATCGCCTGAGCGGAACGAGCAACCGAGGGCGCCCCCATAGCTCCAACGCTAAGCACGAACGTTTTTTCAACTTCTTTTGGGCCATAATGCGCAGCAAAGAAACCATCGGCATCGGCCAACATCCCCTGAAGCTTGTCCCAGGCTTCCTCGCTAAAGAATTCGGAAGCAAGAAGACCTTCAGAATGGAGCCTTTTGAAATCTTCAACGAAACGATCGTAGAAGCTCCACTGCAAAGCGGGAGACAGACGGTCGAGGTTCCAAAGATAGCCACCGAACTGGGCAAAGCAAAGTCTGCCAGCAAGACGATCCATCAATACAGGGTTAGAGCGGGTGAAACGCCACATCTCTTCGTATTCTTCGCAGATGCAGAATACCTTCTTCTGAGATTTAACCGATGAATTAGCATTATCGATTCGGTAATGCAAAAACGCATCGTGCGAAAGAAGCGCCTTTTCCGCAGAGGCAAAAACTTTGTAATTGAATGAAGTGTCCTGGAAAGAAGCGCCGGGCGTTTCAAGGAAGCGAATGCCCTTTTCAAGCAAGAACGAACGCCTGTAGAGTCCGCTCCAGATTGCGGGCTGCATCAAAAACATTTCCTGGTGGTCAAGAGGATTGAACGGCTCATCGCAGTAGCAATCCACCATGTTGCATGCCAGATCGTCGAACTTCGGATCGGAATCCGTTACATGGTAAAAGAAATCAGTCTTAACAACGTCGACGTCGGCGCCCTTTGCCATCTCGTACAACGACTCGAACATGTCAGTTTCGGCAAAGTCATCAGATTCAAGGATGCCAACATATTCACCCTTGGCGCAGTCAAGCCCCATATTCATGGTGTGACCATAGCCAGCGTTCGGCTTTGTTATTACTTCGAAACGCGGGTCGCGCTTTTCGAATTCTCGAAGAATAGAAAGAGAATTGTCGGTAGAGCCGTCGTCGACACAAATAACCTGTATATCCTTGAGCGTTTGAGCAGCAAGGCTCTCAAGGCATTCCCGCAAATAACGCTCAACATTGCATACGGGAACTATGACGCTTACCGCGCATTCGCTAGACATCTAAACCTCTTTACGTATTCGCCTAATTGGGATTTCTTAATAGCATATTTCATACAAACGCATATCGCCCCTAGAAAGTAAAATCTTAAACCCAGGCGTCTCATCCGTTACGGACACTATGCCCGCCCACTCCGATTCAATATATGGGTCAGTGTACAGCCCTTCGCTCTCCTTACCCATATCGAGAAGAATCAAGTAATGGAATCCGTTCGTCCGCAACGAATCAGCCACGCGCTCGTCCGTCGAAACATCGTTTAAGCGCTCTCGTATTACAACGCTATCGCTATCGCGGTCCACGTTTTCATACCCGTACCAATCCCTGAACTCAACATTCAAATTGTCCAACGCATAGGAATATGCACTGCCATCGTATGGGAAGTTGAGGACCTTCTCATCGCCAACAAGAGTCTTTGCTTCATCCGCGAAAGCAATTTCACCGACATCATAAGCAGAGCGACTCGGATCAAGCGTATTTCCCTTTTCCAGCATTTGCTCAACCTGGCCAAACCCAGTCGTTACGTTTCCATTCCCCTGCAAAGAGTAGCTTGGTACGAAAACAACCAAAGCCGTAGCAACAAAAACAATCCCTGCAACCTTCGCCTTCGAGGAACCCCCTTTCACCTCCCAAGCCTTTTCGGCGAAATGAAGCAATACCCTATAGAGCGAATAGAGCCCAGCAGCCGCCAACGGAATTGCGGCAATACCCAAGGCCGCCGAAACACGGAAGCTGTCCGTATACCAAAAACCCGTTAGGTAGTGCTTGGCAAATCCCTCTGTCGCAACATCCACGATGTACATAACAGCGAAAAGTACATATACGCCGATAAGCCACCTATTCTGCTTTTTCAGGAAAAGGTAAACCGCTCCCAACATTACAAAAAACGCCATGAGCAACTGGGGAGCGCTGGCCTTCGAATAGGAAAGAACCAGCAGGTTAACGAAAGCTTGGCGAACGGAGAGATACGCTGGCCATTGAAACGATACAACCCCCGCAAACATCGGAGATAGGTAGAACACGGTCCAAACTAGAACAACGAAACAGATAAATGCAAGAGCGGCTCCCGCCCTAAACCGTTTACCCCGACAGGCACCCATGCTCCATTCGGACGACAAAAGCTTCGACACGCAAAAGGGGGTCATGAAAACGATCCCAACAAAAATTGCATTAGGATGCGCAAAGAGCAGGCTAAAACAAACAAAGGCAAAAAGCAGAGCGAAAAGCACACGATACCTTCTTGATCCGCTATCTACCATCAAGATGAATGAAGCCATCGCACCTGGGAGTAGCGCATAACCCATAAGGTTTGGATACAAGGGGCCGAACAACAAGAATCCCCAAGGAAATGCCGCCATACCAAGCGCACACAAGGAACCAAATGCAACAATCGCCTTGTTCTGCCTGAACACAACAGAGAGAAATATCGCCATCGAAAAAGGAAACACAACGGTTACCAGCGAAAAGTTAACCGCATTGACCGCAACTGCAACATTGCCTTCGCCTAAATCGGCAACCATGGAAACCAAAACATGCCATGAAGCGGGATATGCAAGGACAGACTGCATCGAGTAGATGCCCGAATCCAAGAAATCCCGAACTAGCGACAAATGAAATATGTTGTCATTTTCCTGATAGATGGAACCAGGACCATCCAAGGGACCAACGAAGTAAAAAACCGAAACCGCAAATGCAACAGCAAGATACAGCAAAACCGTTTTCCAGCTAATCGGGCACAGAGACCGATCAAGCTCAGCAACGTCTACGGGTCGAGCAGCCCTGTAGACAATCAGCGCTAAAAAAGCCAGCCCCAGAGCAGCCCCAAACAGAAGACCCCAGGAGCAATGAATCCCCAAAGCTCCAAAAAAGAAGGCTAACAGGAAATACGAAACGGAAGAAAGAAGCGGCGCAACAGCAACTTTAACGTACCCTGAAACACGAACAAATCCCATGGCAACAATGCCCGGCGCATACAAGAAAACTAAAGCGGCAAGAATATCTTCCGCAAATAAAGCCCACATGTATCAATTTTCCTTTCGCTTCCCTCAGACAGCGAAAGGATGCCGCAAAAGCAGCACCTTTCGCCGATTAGAATAGAATATCAAAGACACTTGACAACGTGTCACCTTGACACCAAATCAGACAACGAGAGAGGCTTTTCGGCGGACCGAGCAACGCATTTTGGGAAATCGCCAAATCGGGAACAGCCAGGGGGAAGCAAGCTCCCGCTATAATCTAGCTAGACAGGTTTGTTTGTTGGACGCAAAGCCTGTTGTCTTACGTGGCCCATCCTGTACGTGCATCAGGGGGTCACCTGCATAAAGAACGGCAGCCCAGGCTGCCGTTCTTTATTTATTTCGCGAGTTCGCTCTTCACGTATTCATCGAGCTCCTGCTCCCAGTCGGGAGGATTGAAGCCGATAGCAACGATCTTGGAGAGGCCCATCGCCGAATGCTCAGGGCGAGGAGATATAGGACCCGCAACGCTGGCATAGTAACCAGCCGTAGTAACGGGCACCACCTTGTCGGCATTCCCATTGGCAAGTTCGAACACGCGCTTCGCAACCTGCGCCCAGCTCCTGGGCTCGCCCGAGCCGGTAAGGTTGTATGTGCCGTACGGCGCGGGGCTGCTGGGCTCGACGTCGCCCTCGCGGTAGCCGAGCAACCAGAAGATGCCCTCTGCCATATCGCGCGTGAAGGAAAGGCGGCCCACCTGGTCGTCCACTACCGTAACCTGCGGAATCTCGCCGGAGGCAACGCGGTTCGAAAGGCCCATCATCGTCTTCACGAAGTTATGGCCATCCCCAATCACCCAGCTAGAACGCGCAATGTAGTGCTTAGGGCACCCGCCAACGGCAAGATCGCCTGCGGCCTTCGACTGACCGTATACGCCCATCGGGGCAAAAGGCTCGTCTTCGGGATGAAGTTCGCAAGTGCCGTCGAACACATAGTCGGACGACACATGAACCAGTGTGATGCCATGCTCTGCACAAACGCGCGCCATAAGCGCAGGGCCGGTTGCGTTAGCCTTCCAGCAAATTACGCGGCCTTCGGGCGTTTCCGCTTTGTCAACAGCGGTATACGCCCCGCAGTTAACAACAGATCCGTACAGGCTCCAGTCAATGCCCTGGTAAGCCGCAGGGTCGGAAAGGTCGAACGTGTCGATGTCGCAATAGTCGAACCATTCGGCCAAACCCCGCTCTTCGGCCAACGCGCGCACCGCGCGGCCCAACTGGCCATTGCAGCCGGTGACCAGCGTGCGCTTGGGCGTCATGGGCAACGCGTCCTTCAACATAGGATGGGCTTTATCGGCATCGGAGAGCTCGCACTGCTCAAGCGGAATAGGCCACTCGATGTTCAGATCGGGATCTGCCAAGTTCACAAACGTATAGGTCTTCTTCAGGTCGGCGGACCAATGGGCGTTCACCAGATAGGTGTATGCCGTGCCATCTTCCAGCGCCTGGAAGGAATTGCCCACACCACGAGGCACATAGATCGCCTTCGAGGGATCGATGGTGCAGGTATACACCTGGCCAAAGCTCTTCCCGGGGCGCAAATCCACCCAAGCGCCGAACACGCTGCCGGTAGCCACGGAAATATACTTGTCCCAAGGCTCAGCATGAATGCCACGCGTTACGCCATGTTCGGCATTGAAAGAAATGTTGTTCTGCACAGGCCCCAAATCGGGCAGGCCGAGATCAACCTGCTTTGCGCGTTGCCAGTTTTCCTTGAACCATCCGCGGGAATCGCCATGCACGGCTAAATCGAACACCAGCATACCTGGAATATTCGTACGCTCCGCCTTCAATGGCTTCTCGAACTCAAAAGACATTTCCAACTCCCCTACTGGCCCTGTGCCTTGTACTTTGCCTCGGTAGACTCCTTGGCGGGACGCCACCACTGTTCATTTTCGCGATACCACTCGATGGTTGCAGCAAGCCCCTGAGCAAAGTCGGTATGCTTAGGCTCCCAGCCCAGCTCACGACGCAGCTTCGAGGAATCAATGGCGTAGCGGCGGTCGTGGCCAGGACGGTCGCGCACCCAATCGAAATCGTCGGCAGTCCTGCCCATCCCCTCGAGGATGGCATGCAAAACGTCGATATTGTTCTTTTCGCCGTCGGCGCCAATAAGGTACGTCTCGCCGTAGCGGCCCTTCGTCAAAATAGCCCATACGGCAGAAGAGTGATCCTCGGTGTGGATCCAGTCACGCACGTTCAGGCCATCACCATACAGCTTGGGCTTGATGCCGCACAGAATGTTAGTGATCTGGCGGGGAATGAACTTCTCCACATGCTGGAAGGGACCGTAGTTGTTAGAGCAGTTGGATATGGTGGTGCGCAGGCCATAGGTTCGCGTCCACGCACGCACCAACATGTCGCTAGCAGCTTTAGTGGAGCTGTACGGAGAGCTGGGCTTGTACGGCGTTTCCTCGGTAAAGCGAGCAGGGTCGTCCAGCGCAAGGTCGCCGTACACCTCGTCGGTGCTTACGTGGTGGTAACGCACGTCGTGCTTGCGGCATGCCTCAAGCAGGCAGTAGGTGCCCTCGACATTAGTGCGCAGGAATGGTTCGGGGTCGGCGATAGAATTGTCGTTATGGCTTTCAGCGGCATAATGGACGATAGCGTCACAGCCAGGCACGATGCGCTCCAGCAGCTCAGCATCGCAGATATCGCCCACTACCAGCTCTACCCTGTCAGCGGGCAGACCGGCAATGTTTTCACGGTTGCCGGCATAGGTAAGTTTGTCTAGAACGGTAACATGCACATCCGGGTGATTGTTTACCACGTAGTGCACAAAGTTGCTGCCGATGAACCCGCAGCCACCCGTAACGATGATGTTCTTGGGTCGGAAGTCCGCCATCCCTTAATCCTCCTTCGTGGCAATCTTGCCCTCGGCCACGCGCTTCAGGTGCTGCCCGTAAACACTCTTGCCATAGCGCTCAGCGGCTGTCACAAGCTCGTCGCGGCCAATCCAGCCATTCTCGAAGGCAATTTCCTCGGGAACACACACGGGCAAATCCTGGCTGCGCTCAACGGCGCGCACAAATTCGCCCGCTTCGTAGAGGCTTTCCATAGTGCCGGTATCGAGCCATGCATAGCCGCGACCCAGAGTGACAACGGAAAGGGTGCCGTCCTCCAGGTACATCTGGTTGAGCGTGGTGATCTCAAGCTCACCGCGGGCAGAGGGCTTAACCTGCTTGGCAAGCTCGCACACACGAGAGTCGTAGAAGTACAGGCCCGTAACGGCGTAGTTGGACTTGGGGCGCTCGGGCTTTTCCTCAATGGAAACAGCGTTATAGTCTGCATCGAATTCCACTACGCCGAAGCGCTCGGGGTCGTCTACATGGTAGCCGAACACGGTAGCACCGCCATTGGTCTCGGCATCCTGAACCGCCTTACGCAGGTGGCGGCTAAGGCCGTTACCGTAGAAGATGTTGTCGCCCAAAACCAGTGCGCAGGGTTCGCCGGCAATAAATTCCTCGCCGATGATGAACGCCTGCGCCAAGCCATCGGGAGAAGGCTGCTCCGTGTAGGAAAGCGACACGCCAAACTGGGAGCCATCGCCCAGCAGACGCTGAAAGTTGGGCAGGTCAGTAGGCGTGGAGATGATCAGAATGTCTTTGATGCCCGCCATCATCAGCACAGACAGCGGATAGTAGATCATTGGCTTGTCGTACACTGGCAACAACTGTTTACTGGTTACCGAAGTGAGGGGATACAAGCGCGTGCCTGAACCGCCAGCTAGAATAATGCCTTTCATATTAGGCCTCCGTTTTATCTTTCTCAGACGCAGTAGCTGCGTTCCTTTTTTCCTTATCGTTGCTGTAACGTTCAAATTTTTCCACAGCAAGCTGCTGCGTGAGCTCGCGAATCTTCGTGTCCGCCTGCGAAATACGCATCGTCAAATTAAAACTCTGAACAAGCAGCACAAAGATGAAGAACAAGAATACGAAATTGACCGGTGCCATAGTGCCCGCAAGCTCGGAAAGCGCATAGAACACCTCCGGAAAGATACTGAGCAGCAGAATCACCACACCAGCGCAAAACCAGAAAACCGAGTCCTCTATGCGGACCTTCGAATCCCTAACTTTGCGGGAGATGAAAACCAACGTAAGAAGCGCCGCAACAAACAGCACCACTCGCAATACAACGCTCACGGCTAACCCCCAATACGCTTACGAACCAACTGCATGAACAGGATAGATACAGTCATGCGCAGCATATACATGGAAGAAGTCCACGGGTTCAAGTAGCTCTCACCTGCTGTGCGGTCGGCCATTTCAACGGGGACTTCAACAACCTTGGCATCCGCGCGCTTAATAAGGTACGAAACCGTATCGGGTTCAGGCCCGAAGTTAAGGCCCTTTGCCAACTGCTCAATCATTCGCTTGTTAAAAGCACGCATACCTGAAGTGGGGTCATTGATTTTCTCGCCCGTGGTAATCCGGATAGCACCGCTAATAAGGTTACTGCCCAGCATTCGCATGGAGCGAGGCTTCTTCCCGTCGACAAAGCGAGAACCAATGGCGATATCACTGCCCTCGATGGCTTTCATCAACGGTTCAATATATTCGGGAAGATGCTGCCCATCGGCATCGAACTGAATAGCGCAATCGTAATCGTGACGATACGCATATTTCATACCAGCCTGAAATGCACCCGCCAAACCAAGGTTCACGGACAGGTCCAAGAATGGATAGCCGTTCTCGCGGCACACGCGCACCGTACCGTCCCTCGAACCATCGTTGACGATGAGGAAATCAACAAACGGCGCTTTTGCGCGTACCGATTCAATGGTGCTCTTCAACGATTCCTCTTCGTTGTAGGCGGGTATAATTAAAATCGTTTTCAAATTGAATTCTCCAACTAGATTTAACTTTCTAATTATACACATCAGAAGAACCGCCCCTCAACCGCGAAAGGGCAGCAACTAGCATGTCGAATCAACCACTTGTGAGCATTATTGTTCCCGTCTACAACGCGGAAAGCACCATCGGGACAACCCTGAGCGCCCTAACCAATCAAACCTTGAAAAGCATCGAGATCATCTGCATCAACGATGGCAGCACTGACGGCACCGAGAAAATACTTGCTGAAGCTGCACAAAACGATTCTCGAATCAAAGTTATTTCAACCCCCAACCAGGGTTCTTGCAAAGCGCGCGAAGAGGGATTGACGCAGGCTGCAGGCTCATACGTCGGCTTTTGCGATGCCGACGACATTCCGCTCCCCGATATGCACGAAGCGCTCTACGAGAACGCCATTCAAAACAGCTCAGACATTGTTGTATGCCCCTATACCCGGGAAAAAAACGGCACGACACTAGCTGCCGAAATGGTAAAGCCGAATCGGTACGTAATGCCAGTCAACAGCAAAAGCGGATGGATTACAGCAGTAAACACTGCACTGTGGAACAAGCTGTACAAGAAGGAAGTTCTTGCTGGTCGTATCCGCTTGAGCAACCCACCGAAAATCGGAGAAGATGCCATTTTCTTCCTATCGGTTATCCCTGGCGCCAACCGCCTCTCGTTCATCCATGAGCCAAAATACCGTTACCAGGTACAAGACGGCTCAGCCATGAGCTCGGTCTCCGAAGAAGAAGTCGAAGCAATCCTTGCAGCCTGGAAGGAACTCCGTTCTTACGTTGAAGAGAAAAGCGCTGATTACCTGCAGGTTATCGATTCAGCAGCATTCATCCATCTTGGCGTCTCTTTGCCCGTGGTGCTTTCAAGGCAAGGTGACGCACATCTTGCCTTGAAAGCCTTCTCTTTCCTTAACGAAAACTTCCCCCTGCACCGTAAAAGCAGCTTCTTTGCCGCAGGCTACGCGAAAGAATATCCCGATTTTATGAAGCTTGCCTGCATGGCGCACAAGCTTTATGGGGCAAAGCTACTAATACCAGCCCTGAAAGCGTATCAAGCAGCCACCGGCCTGCTGGGCATCGACGTAAAGTGGTAAGGTGGGCCTACTTCAAATAGTAGGCCTCATAGTCATGACGCACTCGATCTTTCTCGGGCGGGAGGGTCATATAGTCGCCATACTGCGCCGTTAGAACCTCTTCGTACCTTTTGGGGGCCATAAATTGTCTGCCCTCGAACTCAAGAAGGGTAATTTCTTCCCAAAGCTCGGCCTTGAAGTAGTGGTCGTCGTTATCTGCCCAGGTGACGTCCATAAGCAACTCGCCCGACTTAGGCATGGAACGCTCTATCTCTAGCATCTGCTCAGACAAACGTACAGGGGTCTTGCCACACAGTTTTAGCAAGCCCTTCCCAACTGCAAGAAAAGGACTCAACGCTTTGTATGCCGTTGTGCTGAAATTGCCACAAATAGCGAGCTTGTTCATTTCCTTCAGCTTCAATACACGATGAAATTTTTCCAACGTTTTGGAAAAATCCGCATCACAGTGCGAAAAGCGAAACACGTCCAGCCAAACACCAATACCGTACGAGCGACTAATGTCCTTCTCGTAAACGCAGGTGCAAGTATCTACAACCTTCAAAAAAGGGTAGAAATTGGGCAGCTCAGCAGGAAGCAAAAACTTGTAACGCTGCGCATCGTCCAAAAAAGGCTCAGCTTTGGCAAACTCAATAAGCCTGTCGTATTCAGCATCAACCATAGAAACATCAACGTCATCGTCCCATGGAATAAAGCCCTTATGACGAACCGCGCCAAGCAACGTGCCATCCGACATGAAATACGTTAATGAATGCGCTTCGCAATACCTATGAAACGCAAAAAGAACATCCAATAAAAGAGGATGCAGATCTTCTTGAGGAATGGGCTTCACTTCTACTCCTGCCCTTCGAAAAACGAACCGAAATCAAGTTCACGCGGATAGTGATTGGTGCGCTTCTCGACCGGCGGAAGCTGCATGTAGTCAGGCCCCATATGCCTTGCAACCTGCTTCTTGTTTTCGCGAATCAGTTTCATGGTTGTATTCTCAAAGGGAAGCTCAACCAAGGGGAACATTTCGTCCCGGGCAACGTACATGTACGTCATCCCGTAATCAGTGAGAGAAGAATACCTTTTTGTTTTCCCGTAATACTTTTTAGAGAGCCTGTCGTAGCGCTTCCAAATCCAGGACTCACTGCCAGGAATAAGACGCAACACCGAACCAAGAAGAAAACTAATAAGGTATTTCACTTTTCCCGCTGCCGAATCCTGCGTAGACAGAAGCTTCTCAAAATGAACGTGGTAGGCAAACCACAAAACGGTATATATCTTGCACTGACGGTGATATTTCGCCAGCTCCTTGGCATCTTCAGGAATGTTGTCATAAATGAACAAATCCAAGAAGAAGCCTGGCTTATAGCCCGCCGACCATGCCTCATTGGTAACAAACGTGGTGCCCTTCAACACCAAATGGGGCTTTAGGTTGTAGTACTTGTGCTCGAATTCGGGCCCCATAAGGTAGTACTTATCGGAAAGCTCTTCCTTTGCGTATTTAACAAATTGCTCGTAATCGCTACGAAGCATTGCGATATCAATGTCATCATCCCACGGAATAAAGCCCTTATGGCGCAACGCCCCGATAGCAGTGCCGGCAATGCCGAAATAACTGATGCCGTGCCTATCGCACAAATCAGCAAAATCCTTGTAGATAGCAAGGTTTACTTCATGAACCTTGGCAAGCGTTTCATCATCGTATTGCCTGAATGACAAAAGAAAACCTCACTAGCAGTTGTTGGAAATAGCTTAAAAGCTAACTATATCCCTACTCAATGAAAGAAGTAACCTTACCGCGGGAATAGTGTTCGAACAGCCCCGCTATCGCAATAGATTCTTCCGCACTAACCCTTCTGGGGAACGACCCTTTCTCTATCACGCGAGAAAATGCCAAAAGCTGATTCCTTATGCCTTCGCCATCAAGTTGATAGAAATAGCGCTTATTGCTGTTTTGGTCTTCGTAGCGAATTTCGAAATAATCCGTTTTCCACCAAGGCGCGGGAACATAGATATAGCCCTTAGTGCCCGACACAACAAGCTCGCCCTCGGTTTTAACGGACCTGCCAACCTTGAAGGAAGCCATGGCATCCTTATAGGAAAACACGCCACGCGTGAACAAATCAAAGCCAGAAGCGTCTTGGCTTCCAAAAGAGGAAAAAGTTTCTTCGACAGGGTTTATCCCAAGCAGCTGGATAATCGGCAGAAAAGCAGTAGCGCCCCAGTAATCCATAGCACCCTGGCAAACGGACTCGCCATTGCCTTGCTCGAACCCGCTCATTCCCGAGCAGTTCGCATCAACCGAAACGATTTTTCCAATGCGGCCCGATTTCGCCAGCAGCAGCAAACGCGTATATGCCATGGCGTAGGCGGTCTTGATGGCATCCATCAAGACCAAGCCTTTAGAGCAAGCGATATCGTGAAGCTTTTGAGCCTCGGCAGCAGTCTTGGCGATAGGGGACTCGCATAAAATGTGAACGCCCGCATTCAAGGCGTGCTCAACTTCAGTTGCATGCCCATCGGGATGAGTGGCAAGGAACACCGCGTCCGCACTACTTAGTAGCTCATTAAAATCACCCTGGTTCTTTTCGCCAATGGAAGAGGCTATCAGCTGCGCCGAAACCTCCATCCCATTTACGTAGGAGCTTTCGCCAAGATACTTTTCCAGCACCGGACCCGAGCCAACAAAGCCCATTTTCAGGGATTGCCTATCGCTTCGAATTTCCGTACTGGAAATTCCTTCTGTCCTATCGAGGTACACAACCTGGCAATATTCGTTCAGGTAGTCGAAATAGCCACGCCAATCGGAGCCAACAGTGAAAATATCAACGTCATAGCGTTGGATATCGTCGATTTTCTGGCCTTCGTATTCCTCAACGATTATCTCGTCAGCGAGACCAGTGGCACGCACTGCTTCCATGCGCTCAACCAGCGATTGCTCAACATTGATCTTGCCGCGCGTTTTGTCAAAGTCCTCAGCGGTAACACCAACGATGAGGTAATCGCCTAACGCCTTAGCGCGTTCCAACAAACGGACATGTCCGTAATGGAGCATGTCGTAGGTACCGTATGTAATTACTTTCTTCATAAGCGGTTACAACAGCCCCCTACTATTCATGTCCTTAAGCGCTGCAATTAACTTTCCGTTGTCTTCTTTGGTCAAAGAACCAATGTGGCCAACCCTGAACACCTTTTCAGCCATATCACCGCCGTTGGGACAAACCCAAATCCCATATTCGTCCTTCAGGGTCAGGAAAACATCATATGCCGATACGTTCTTGGGATGCAGCACGGTCACCGCGTTAGAAGGAGAAGGCGAAACCATCTCGAGCGGCAGCCCCTCCAGACGAGACCTGAAATCATGTGCCAAATCCGCAATTCTCCGATTCTCTGCAGCAGCGCCACCAGCGTCAACGACATTGCGCAAACGCTTATTGATTTGCCGCAGCAAACCCACCGCGGGGGTAAAAGGGGTCTGGCCACGCTCTCCATTCTTTAACGCGGACTTCAAATCAAGGTACATGCAACCCGAATTGCCGCTCTCTACCCTCTCTATTGCTCGTTGAGAAAGGGCAACCAAGGAAATGCCAGGAGGACATGCAAGAGCCTTCTGTGAGCCCGAAATGAAGGCATCCGCACCAAGATCTTCCATGTCTAAGGGATCAGCGAGAAAAGAGCTTATGGCGTCCATCACGAAAAGCAGATTGTTTTCTTTGCAAAAACGAGAAATCAAACCCGCATCGTACAAAACGCCAGTCGAAGTCTCGTGAATGTTTACCAAGAAAGCCGTGAATCCGCTCGCATCATATCCGCGCAAATCGTCTTCGGTTAAGGTTTTTCCCTGTTCAATAACAATGTCCTCATGCTCGATGCCGTGAATATCGCAAAGCTCAGAGAAACGCCTTCCGAAACTACCGCCAACAACAATAAGGGCGCGGTCGTCTTTATCCAAAACGCTTGTAACCACAGATTCCATCGCAGCCGTTCCCGACCCTGTAAGGAAAACCCCTCGAGCATTCTCTGGGGCGGTCGCCAACTCAAGAAAGAGCCTCTCGTTTTCAAGCATGATTTCAGAAAATTCCGGAGTTCGGAAATAGGGAACCTGTTCGGCTCCTATGGACAAGATATCGTCGTCCGACATTACAGGCCCAACGGTAAAATTCAGCATCGCAATCCACCAATCAATTAGCATTGTCCTTTATCGGTAGCGCATGATGTCAAATGCCCGACCCTATATCTTTGACGAACATTAGGGGAATCTCGCTATCGCTAATATTTGTTAAGGATCATTTTTACAGAATACAGGATATTCTCTTGCCGGTAAGGCGATTTAAACCTTGGGTCAACGCATAGCTTCAGTCTCATAAGCAGCGATTTCGGTGCACGCGCGTACTGCTTCAAAAGAGATATGTTTTCCTTGGGCATATACCGTGAATATCCCTCAAGCGCATACTTTGCGGTTCGCGTTCCCCAATGAGGGTTGCCGCCATCAGAAACCAGCCAATGAAACATCATTCGGATGCGAGCCAGGTCGATTCGCCCCAAACCGCGTTCGCCCACTTGGTTTTCCCCCGATAGCCTTCTCTTGATGTACGAATTTTCCAAATCGGAAACCGCCCATCCGCAGGCCAACGCAACAAGATGAATCCAGCCATCATGGTTTCTTGGCCATGATGGAGGCTCGTATTCCTTCAGGATGCGGGCAAACTCGCGATTCAAAACCATGGTGCATCCAGATGCCCAATTAACTGTCAGCAGAAGAGCCAGCGAGTCTGCACGACCAGCAAATGGCTCAAACTCCCTGCCGTCCCCATTCAGGCGCTCATTAACGTTACATACGTCGCTGTAATACAAGCGAGGACCAGACCCCGAAGAGCGCAGTTTCTCTATTGCTCTTGCAAGCTTACAAGATTCCCAAAAATCATCTTGATCAGAGAAAGCAAGATAGTCATACAGATCTACGTCTGACTCGTACAGCATATCCATAAAGTTTTTCGACAAGCCCTTGTTGTGGGGGTTGACCCTAAACTTAACATTCGCAAATCGTTGAGCATAGCCTTCACATATGGCACACGTCTTGTCGGAAGACCCATCGTCCGAGATAAGAAGAGAAACCGCAACATCCTCCTGGGCAAGAATGCTATCTATTTGCTCGGCAAGATAACATTCCCCGTTATATGTCGCCATCATCACCAGAACTCGGGGCCTGATCGCCGTAGGAGCAATCACGATTCCGCGCACCTCCAGCAAGCAATCATGGAGTCATACATTGACGTCAAAGAGTCTTTGGGCTCCCACCCAAGATTCTTTAGTTTTTTTGTATCCAGCTTCAAATCAGATGACTTTCGAAACGTCGCTGCACGCACAGGGTCAAAATCGCGCACAACACGAGCTCCCCCTGAACCGAAGTTGGCCAAAACCAAGTCTGCCATTTCTTTGATGCTGCAGTATGTTCCCTCATTGGCAGCGTTATAGGCTTCGCCAGGAACGCCGCTTGCAAGCAAGACCAGGATGGCCCGTACCGCATCATCAATCGAAAGGTACGCATTCCTTTTCGAACCATCGCTCAAAAGAACGATGTTGTCACCCGAAACCGCATGTCTGCCAAAATCTGCAAAAACGCGTATGTCGGATACATCAACGCCCTGTCCAAAAGTCTGAGCCAAACGAACCACGACAGCGGGAACGTCATACTCAACGCAATAGGAAGCGCACAGGCATTCCAGTAAACGCTTAGCCTCTGGGTAGCTATTCCTAACAACCATTGGGTCTAGGTTCCCCAAATTATTCTCGGCAGCAACCCCGGAAACCTCCCCATAAACCTCCATACTGGAAAGGAACAAATACTTTTCCACATCAAGACGGGTAGAGGCCTTAAGGGTTTCTTCTCCCCCGCTTACGATTTGCTCAATTGTGGTTGCTGGTTCAACCGAAAAACTCTTGCTCGAAGTCCCGCATGCCGCATGGACAAAGTAGTCCACTTTTCCCTCTAGCGGCAGAGGCTCCCCGAGAGACCACTCAATCAATTCGATATCTTCCCTATCCCCAAATAAACCAAGTGCTTTTTCTTTATTTCTGACAGGAAGAACGATTTTTGCCCCAAGGCCAAATGAGTCGTTACGACAAACCAAGACACGAACAAGTTGGGACGCAATAAGCCCTGTCGCACCGGTAATAACGAAAGGTTTTCCCGCGAATTGCACCCAGGGCAGTGACGGCTCTTCAGCTACACGCTGAGCAGTATCAAACAAATGGTCTTTTACCGAGGCCAAAGCTGTTCCATCTCCTTGTAATCCATGAATCCCTTAAAAGCGAAAAAATCCCGCTGCGTAGTAACTTTTATATTGTCAGCAGGACCCTCAACCGTATAAACCTTATGTCCATAGTGAGCCATGAGCGAAATGGAATCGATGAAATCATGTCGCCCTTCTTCTCGCGCCCTAAGGTGTTCTTCGTACAAATCGCCAAAAAGGAAGCCCTGCGGCGCTCGAGCCAATTTACAACGGGAGCGATCAACCACCCGGCAAACAACACCTTTGTCCTCTTCTATAACCGTTTCAGGCGAAGAAGCAACCGTTGCCGTTGAGCCGTTCCTCTCAACCGAATCGATGCAGGCGGTAATGGTCTCCTCATCGATAAGAGGGCGAACCCCATCATGGATAAGGACAACGGCATCTTGCTCATCAGGTTTAATACGATGAAGCTCGGCCAAGCCATTAAAGATAGAGTCTTGGCCCGTTTCTCCGCCGGGAACAATGGAAAGAACTTTTTCGTAGTGCCCATCCGCAACAATGCGCTCCATATGCTCGATACCAGATGCAACGCAAACCACAATCATCCCCATTATTTCAGGGTGATGTTCAAAATGATCGATGGTATGGGCAATTATCGACTTTCCACCCAACTCCAAAAACTGCTTGGGAATCTTGGCTCCCTGCATACGAGATCCTACGCCACCAGCGAAAATGACGGCATATGCGCTTTTTGCCCCCATATCAACACCTATCCCGTCTCTGCATCGAAATGCTTACTTGCCAAATGACTGCTTGCGCTCTTTTTCATCAACTTAATTGCCTTTTTAGCATCGATGCACCCCTGGATAATAGCCTTAAGCTTTTTGAACTTGTCGTCGTCAACGATAACGGCCTTAATAACCAGGCCGCGTGGGCTCGGGTTCGTCGTTTCAAGCCCATAGAGATATTCAAACACTAAGTAATTCCGTGCCTGATAGTAATACCTCATGGGAGGATGATTGCTTGAAGAGAATGTCCGGCCAAACAGCCTTATCCGCTTTGGATTGCCTATTTGATGGGAAAGGACAACAGAGTTTGACTGATAAATAAAATAACCAGCTTTGCGAAGGCGTGCGCAAAATTCAAAATCAACAAGGTCGATGAAAAACCATTCGTTGAACCCTCCTACCTCAAACCACGCAGAAACAGATGTTAGCGCACCTGACGTAATGCAACATTCAACAAAGCCTTCTTCGCCATATTTTGATTGGGTTTTTCTGTCAATGAAAACAGGGCAGGCTATAGCGATTGGCTCTTCGTGTTCCGAAATTACTTTTTCATATAGGCCAATACCCTCTTCGGGAAATATCGAGTCTTGATCAAGAGTAAGAAGCCACTCAAACCCAAGCTCCGATGCCCTTGACATAAGCTGGTTTAGAGCCTTGGCTATACCGAGGTTGTCCCGATTTGCCAGATATTCAACACCCTGCAGCCCCTTAAAATCCTGCGATAAATCACATCCTGGCGTGTTGTCGACAAGCAGGACAAAGCTCACCTGACGCAAGACAGACCCTACAACCCTTTTCACGCTGGAAACATCCGGATGATACAAAACAATTCCGGCAGCCGAGGTCCTGCTTAAGTCTTTCATTTTAAATTTATCCATGACCGTTATTATAGTTCCCATGCAGCAATTCACATGAAGGAGGGGAGGCAGTTTGACGACCAACCAAGAAAAACCCAAGGTTGACATTCTCATGGCAACCTACAATGGAGAAAGATACATAGAAGAACAAATCGAATCCCTCCAGAAGCAATCCTATAGCAATTGGTCCCTTCTCGTATCTGATGATGGATCGAGCGACAACACGATAGAAGCAGTTGCACGGATTGCGCAAAACGACCACAGGATAAAGATTGTTTCCGCAAATAGCGGATTCCACTCTTCGACGGGCAACTTCCTGTTTTTGCTAAAGCACAGCTCTGCCCCGTACGCGATGTTCTGCGACCAAGATGACATCTGGCTTCCGAACAAAATCGAAGAGTCGATTAATGCGATGCGTAAAGCAGAAAAAGCCTCCGGGGAGCAAACGCCTATTGCTATTTTCGCCGATAGCAAAATCGTCAATAAAAATCTTGAAACAATTTGCGAATCATTTACGAGTACACTCAACTTTGATCCAAAAACCGTATCGATTGGCCAATTAATGGTGAGCAATGTCGCCCAAGGGGCAACATTGCTCCTAAACCGAAGCTTAAGTGCCCTGGTGAATTCAACAGAAATACCGCCTTCTTTCGAACACCATGATCACTGGGTAGCGGCAATTGCTAAAGCAACCGGAACTCTCGTATATATCGACAACCAGCTTTTGCTGTACAGGCAGCATAGCGATAACGCAGTCGGCGCAGATACCAAAGAATCCCCAAAAGAGAGACTGAAAAGTATCACAGGAAGGGTTTTCCGAGACAGCTGGATAAGAAAATGGGGGGAGGCAGAAGGTCTCTTTTCGACAAGGGCCAGCGAGCTGCTTTCACGCCAGCTCCCGTTCAATCCAGAATCAAAACAGGCTTTATCCGCCCTTCAACCGCACAGCCTCGACAAAAGAGTTGCAAGAATCGAAGTAGCAAGACAGTATAAGCTCTTGAGGAATACTGGTATCTACGGAAAAGCTTGTCAGCTTTTGGGGCTAATTATCCCCTCGCGAATAGAGGGAATAAAGCATCAAGGCAATCGATAATCCTTTACAACCCACAAGTAAAAGGTCGCTACCCCACAAGCATACAAATTCAAGGAGATGTCATATGAACCGCATTTGCAGCGGAATAGTCACATACAACCCTGATGTTAATCGGCTTAAAGCCAACATTTCCTCAATTGCGCCCCAAGTCGAAGAAATCATAATTTACGACAACGGCTCAGCCAATTTAGACGCTATCCGCTCGTTAGCCTCTTCGAATACCCACATTATCTCTAACAAAAAGAACAATGGCATGTCGGTGGCTCTCAACGCCCTCGCCAATGAAGCCATCAAACGTGGATATACCGACATTCTCTTCCTCGACCAAGATAGCGTCTCGACAGAAGGAATGGTCGAAGCGCTGTCGTCCCTCACTTCTCAAAATGTTGGCGTAGTATGCCCTCGCAGAATTGACCGCAACTCTCCAAACGAGGAAGACACGTATGCAGAGGAAGAAGAAGCGGCTCACACCATCACTTCAGGAAGCCTCGTCAACCTTGTCATCTTCGATAAGATTGGCGGTTACGACGAACGGCTATTCATCGACTGGGTCGACCTCGACTATTGCCATAACCTAAGACTTCACGGCTATAAAATCTTACGCGCAAAACAGGCAACTCTAATTCACGAACTTGGCCATAAAGAATACGCAATGTCTATACCACGCAGAAAGCCTAACGGGAAATGGGAACTTCGGAAATACTATAGATCAGGCCATTCTCTTTCCCGACAGCAAGACATGGCTCGTTCTCAAGCCATAGTACTAGCGAAGTACAGAGGAACTCCGGTATTTAGAGAGGTGTTTATCCCCATCCTGTCTAGCAATCTTTTTGGCTTGCTTCTCGAAAAGCACAAGTTGGCACTGCTTAAGGCGAAAAGAAAAGGCAGGGCTGAGGGCCTAAAGATTGCCCGGGGGAAGTGAGCCCCTAACGCAAACCTGCAATTTTTTTCTCCAGCTTTGGAGAAAAAAGCCCTATCAGTTCTGCAATCTGTTTGTTCTGGAAAACCCGTACAAGCAGAATCAATTCCATGCCATAAATCGCAACACCGAAAACTATCTCAAGAACAAGGCACAATGGCGCAACAGGAAGCAGAAACATTGCAACATGCCCCACGGCTTTAATTGAGATGAATAAAACCATGCTTGCAGCAATAAAGGGCAGCGACTCTCTCAGGTATTCAACCATGGGCAGTTCTTTGCGCAAAGATAAGGCCTGGAAACAAAAGACTGCGAATTCAGCCATCACCGTACCAAATGCGGCTCCAGCGCAGCCCCAAAGAGGAATCATCACAACATTAACTGCGACATTCACGACTGCCCCAACAAACACTGAAGCCGTATATGCTCTGTCTCTACCCAAAGGAATAAGGTATTGGTTGCCTAGAACATTTGTTGCAGCTATAAAAGGCAACTTCAGTGAAATGATAATTAACGGAACAATGCTCGGGATAAATTGCTCACCAAGAAAAACAGGAACAAGCTCTTGCGAAATCGCAATTATCCCCAGACATATTCCCCAAGCGAGCATCTGCATGCCAGCCATAGATAAACGAAGAAGATTGAACGCCTGATTGTCTTTGCCCTGCGAAAAAAGGCTGGTCATTTTTGGAAGCATAACGGAGCCAAATGCCACCAATATAGCAGTGAAAACAGATACGATTTTGTCGGCATAGGTGTAAAAGCCCGCCTCGTCCATTCCGACCATTGAGCCAAGCATTACCTTGTCGATTGTCGTGTAAATGCTTATCGCCGCCACGGGAAGGAACAAAAGAAGGCAGGAGCGCAGATTCGAAAACATGCACCGAAAATCAGGGCGAACCAACTTAACCCGCCTCATGAGATACGGCATAAGGCAAAGCTGGGAAACAAAAGCAGTCACGGACGAGACGATGACGTAAACCCATACGTCACCAGAGTCTTTGACAAGCAGAAAAACTAAACAAGTCGAAAGAACCTGCAGAACATAGTTCCTGATTGTCGGCATCTTGAACTCGCCCATGCCGAAAACAAACCAGGAAACATCAATCAGAGCAGATGCAACTGAGGGGAGCCACAGGACAGAAATAAAAAAGTTATCAGTACTAGAGACGCAGTAAACAAAATATGCGGCAAGAGCGATTAAGCCAGTGCATAGCTGAATGCTATAGATATTCCAAAACGACTTGCTTAAGGCAACCTTATCCCCATCACCGACCGAAGCAATAGCCCTAACCCCATGGGTAGAAATACCCAACATTGCGAACAAGATAAAGTACGCACTAATGGAACTCGTGTACGAAAACAAGCCCACACCGCCCGCTCCAAGAGTTCGGGATAAATAGGGGGTAATTATAAGAGGGATGATGATCTGAAAAACTCTGTACGAGGTGTTGTAGAGAATATTTCTTTTTAAAGACGCCATTTCTATCGAGCCCAAACAAACGCAAACAGACAAACCAAATCGGGGCCAAGATTGCCTTTTGTCATATTGGCCAATTTTGCAATTCTCACATTCTTCCTAATCACGGACAAAGACCAATCGTGCTTCCTGAGCATCCCATTAAATCGCTTTATCGATTCTTTCTTCTCTCTGGAGTGTTCGCATATGAACCGATAATGGCTCTCAACGATAGCCAAACACTGACGGCCAACCATTGAATTGATTTCATGAGTTCTATCAAGCTCGTCCATAAGACAATCGAGTACCAACTCGACATCTTCAAGATGAGAAAGCTTTGAGGAAATATCAATACTTTGACCTGGCCTGTCCAGCCGATATCTATACAAGACTTCCGGGCGGTAATAGACGGTCTCCGCCTTATCAAAAGCGAGCGAAACGAGAATCGTATCTGTGTACAGACAATGAGAGGGAAGGTTTATTCCGCACGCGCGCAGCAGTTCGGTCCGATACACAAAGGAGTGCATCGTCACGCAGCCTTCTATGTCGCAAACAGGATTGCTTAGCCAAGGCTTCAAAGGGCGGCATTCATCAACAATTTTATGTTCGCCAGATTCCTGGTAAACAAATTCCATCTGGCATGCAATGAGGTCGTCGGTAGCCTCGCCCAAAAAGCCCACAATACTTTCTAAGGATTGAGGATTAAACCAATCATCTCCGTCAAGGACCTTGAAATACCGCCCTTCTGCTTCTTGGATTCCTAGGTTCACAACGCTTCCGTACCCACCATTTTCTTTGTATATTGCGCGAAAAACAGATGGATATCGGCTCTCATACTTCTGGGCTACAAGAAGAGACTTGTCCTTTGAGCCATCGACAACAACAAGAACCTCAAGGGAGTCCATAGCATCGATAAGGCATGATTCGAGAGCTTCGCCAAGATATTGTTCGACATTATAGGCTGGAACCACCACAGAAAGGACTTTACCCATCAGACTCCCCTCAAATTAAAAACCAAGCAATCGCCGCAGAATATAATTCAATTCTCTGCTCAGAACCCTACAAGTTCGAGCGCTTATAAGCTCTTTCGAAAACAGCGAAAATACTATCAAAAAAGAATTTAGCATCTGACAAAGATAATGCATAGCAACGAGCTCTCGCAGCGAGACGACGCATATCTTCTCGATTTGCCGAAGCATACAAAAGTGCCTCGCCCAACTCGCCGGGATTATCGCTTGAATACAGCAACCCATGTCCACGATCGACAAGTTCCTTAGTTGCAGTATTCGAATTGCCAACAACCAAACATCCAGACAGCATCGCTTCAATTGTCGCTCTGCCAAAAGACTCAGACCGAGACGAAACAACAACAATATCGATCGAGGCTAGGAAAGAATAAACATCATCGACGGGACCCGTAAAAACTATCGAATCGTTAACGCCCCAGCTCTTAGCTCGCTCGATTATCTTATTTTTGTAAGAGAGGCTACCTACCGGACCTACCAGGAACGCCCTACATGACACACCCTTCTCGGCCAACAGGGCTACGCCATCAACGATATCCATCTGTCCTTTAGGCTCAACGATGTTCCCTATAATAGCAATACCAATGCTTCGCTTGGACAGAATCAGATGGGATGCCGATTTCCCATCAGGCAAAGAAACAGCATCATAGACGACAGAGACCGGCATATTTGGCAGATATGTTCTGATTTCGCTAAGCAGGGCTTCCGAAGTCGTAATTACCTCGGCAGAACACCGCTTCATTACATGTTTGCAAATCATCCAATTTGCAAACGTAAATCCAGAATTTGCACTGTGAAATTCCCTGACATGCCAAACCACGGGAATCTTATTTTTCCTGGCCGAAAAAGCTCCGGTAAATATCGCAGATGAATTTATGTGGACCACATCCGGCATCTCGGATTTGAGAATTGCGGAGAACTCTTTTTCGGACTTAATCCCCCTTAGCATTCGGAAAAGCAAAACAGCAAGCTTTCGAACAGCAGAAAAAGAGTGGGGAACAAGCCACCACTCCATTGGGGAGCAAACAAAGCGAACAGAGCAAGACTCAAGGGCGGCAGATAGAGCACCCTTGGCAGGCACAGCTACAACAGGCTCAATGCCGGCCGCCTTCTCGAGCTTCACGAGCTCGAGAAGGGACCTTTCAGCACCGCCCGTCAGCCCAGACGACGATGAAATATGAAGTATTTTCAAACAACATCACCAGTCCACACAGGCAAAATTTCCTTAAGCTAGTAAATATACACTTTGGTTCTTGTGGGTATATTCTGATAAATCCATTGCGCATTACTTGGCGCAAGCCTTACACAGCCATGGGATAGATTGTGTCCCAGCTCGTTTGTGGAAGCAAGGATGGTATGGAAGAAATATCCTCCGTTGATCTGCGTGCACCAACGAGCCCTGCTGTCGGTACTCAACGACATCCTGTGACTACCTGTTGTTTCAAACTGACCTTTAATGGTTGGCGTGCTAGGAGCACCCGTTACGCAATAGGCTTCCGTCTTAACGTTCCAGGAACCCTTTTTACCAGAATAGATTGCGATTCGATTCTGATGAGTATCGACAATAATCAGCCAACCAGTTCTACTTGCTATACCCTGCGCACGAGAATACATGTCGGCGAATTTAACGGGGATACTCTGAAGAACGCCGTCGTTGTTGCCGTAATACGATTTGCCATCAGGAGCCTTATAAATAGTATTCCTTACTACATAACCCTGATCGTAACGACCGTAGTAGCTCTTGCCATCTAGGCTGAATTTGCCAAGATGGGCACCTAAATGCCCTGAGCAAGAATAATCGATGCGATAGCGCTCCAAGTGGCCGTCGTACGCGGAGGTGACCAGCCAGCCCTCCTTGGCGGAGTTCTCCACCAGCAGGCCGTCGTTGTCGGCCAGGAGCATGCCGTTTCCCACGCGCATCTTGCCGCGCAGGACGTAGCCCTCGCCCCTGCCGTAATACCATTTGCCATCGATCTTGAAGAAGCCCTTAGCGCATGCATGGGAGGAAGCGTCTACCCAATAACGTTGCAGGCCCTGACCGTAGGCCTTGGAAACAACCCAACCGGAACCGGAAAGCAGGCCATCGTTATTCGCCAAGTAAACTTTTCCATTCGAATCACGGTAAGCACCGCGAGCAACAAAGCCTTGGCTGGTAGTCCAATGCGCCCAACCTTCGGTTGAATAGCCCTTCACTGCAGCACGCTTCGCCCCATCAATCCAGTAGCGTTGCAAACCTTGTCCGTAAGCATCGGAAACGACCCAACCGGCATGGGCAAGGAGTCCATCATTATTTGCAAGATAAACGAGATTGCCTTGCGACAAAGCGCCCCTCAGCACGTAGCCGGCGGCCACGGTGTAGTGGTCCCAGCCGGCGGAGGAGTATCCGACCACCGCCGCGTGCTTGGCGGCGTCGACCCAGTAGCGCTGCAGGCCCTGGCCGTAGTCGCGGGAGACGACCCAGCCGGCATTCGCCAGGCGGCCGTCGTTGTCGGCGAGGTAGACGAGACTGCCGGAGG
>ENA-ORSM01000174-ORSM01000174.1-human-gut-metagenome-genome-assembly--contig:-NODE-174-length-53969-cov-6.019884_pt1 | contig 53969 bp, 57 predicted proteins | sample MGYA00241903_ERZ509170 | MGnify/ENA primary metagenome ERZ509170 (study PRJEB26280, sample SAMEA2338784) | human gut metagenome | biome: human gut; feature: human-associated habitat; material: faeces...
TGGATTTGTAAGGGAGCATCAGCGACCTGAAAATCCAGTGAGTCAGTGACAGCAGAGGATGAAGGAGCGCCAGCGACGCACAAATCATAGTGAGTCGTTTCCCCTGTGGGGACACAACCCTTAGCCCATGCGTCAGCCTAGGGCTATACGCCCCTCTGCGCCGCAGGCGCAGGTCCCTGCGGAAATATAGGAAAGCGCCGCTCGGGTGTGCCCATGTGGAGAGCCGCTTATTTTCCCCAATACAAAACCGCAGTGCGTAGGGATGCACTGCGGTTTTGCGTTGGGGAAAACTATGATGGATAGGGACACGCAGCGTCAGGGGTGCTGCTCGTCCTGTCCTATCCACTGGTTTTTCCCGTTTCCTATCAGGGACAGGCTATGCGCTTTTTAAACTGTTAAGCGAAAGGAACCCACTTTCCGTCTTTGACTTCCAGTACGTCCAGGTCCATCTTCGGATCGCGGTTCTGGTCAAATTCGAATTTGCCGGTAGCACCTTCGAAGTTTTTGATGTTAGCCAGAGTATCACGGAATTTCTTACGGTCCGTGGTGGTGCCGGACTGTTCTACAGCCTGGTGGATGACGTACATGGCATCATAAGCCTGGGCAGCGAACTGATCCGGTTCATGACCGTACTTAGCAACGAAGGCTTTGCGGAAGTTCTGGGCCTTGTCGGTCTTTCTTTCCGGGTTCCACGGTGTAGCTACCAGGGTGCCGTTAGCTGCATCGCCGGCCTGCTGGATATAAGCCGGGCTGTTGAAGCCGTTGTTGCCGATGATGGGCTGGTTCATTCCCATTTCACGGGCTTTCTTGGCAATGAGGGCACCTTCCTGATAGAGGCCTGCTACAGCGATGACATCAGGGTTGGCAGCCTGAATCTTGGTGAGCTGTGCGGAGAAGTCGGTATCCTTATCTGCGAAGGTTTCGGTAGCTACCACTTCTACACCCATCTTCTTCAGTTCTTCCTGGTAAATATCATTTTCACGAACCATCTGGTCGTTGTTGTTGGAATAGAGAACAGCTACTTTCTTGAATCCCAGTTTATCATGTGCTTTTTTCAGGGTAACCGGAATAGCCAGTTTGCCGGGGATGGCGTTTCTGAAGATGTAGTCGCCGATGTCGGTGATGCCTGTAGCAGTGGTACCGGTGCCGAAAGCAACGACTTTAGACTGCTGGGCAATGGGGCCGGCAGCGAACATTTCGCCGGAGGTCATAGGTCCTTCAATGGCAAGAACTTTATCCTGTTCAATGCATTTCTTGAAAGCATTGATGGCTTCGGACTTGTTCAGTTTGGTATCGTAGGTCTTGAGATCGATTTTAACCTTGGTGTTTGGATCCTTGTTGATTTCTTCAACAGCCAGATCTACACCGTCTTTCATAGCCTGGCCATAAGCTGCGCCGGGGCCAGTATAAGCGGTGACAAAGCCCAGCTTTACAGTCTGTCCGCCGGCAGCGCCGCTGGCTGCTGCCTTCTTATCTCCACCGCATCCTGCGAATGCGCCTGCCAGTGCTGCAGCTGCCATGACAGCTGCCATTCCTTTTAACCATTTCTTCTGCATAGTTTATCCCTCTTTCAAAAAAAATTAAATAAATTCCAAACGTGAATGAAACGATAAAATAAAAACCTCCACTGATGGTTTCCCATCAGCGGAGGCGCTTTATGCGCGGTACCACTCCCACTTATCACTTACGGACTGCAAATCAACCGGCACCTATAAGAAAAGCCCCTACCTTCATCAGAAGATAGGGGCGATGATCGCGGTACCACCCTACATTGTACTTGTAGTCCTATTCGTAACGTGAATGATCGCCTGCACCTACTTAATTCGGTGTAAGAGCTCTCGAGGGATATTATGAATGCTGCCATCTACCGGTTCGCACCATACACCGGCTCTCTGAAGATTGAACAACAAACCTTTTGTCTCGTTCATAGCTTGTTTCAGTTCGTTTGGTTGTCTGAAGATGTGTATATAATACCGCCCGCTTTTCACTCTGTCAAGTACTTTTTTGAAAAATTTATGACACTTATGATGGCGCGGGCTGTGGTATCGCTATGAGTCCACGCTGCAGCCCGGGTTCAGAAGGGAAGGTCCTCAGGATGGACCTTTTAACCCATTCGACTCCTACCATTTCATTTCCATTCCTGCAAACCAGGAACGGCCGTGGATATAGAGGGCATCTATTTTCTTATCCAGCAGGTTGTAGAGGCCAAAAGAAGCGGTGAATTTCTCTCCCCAGTGTTTCTGGAGGGACAGGTTCACTTCGTTCCATGTGTAGTTCCTGTCATCGAAATAGAAATCTCTTTTGAAGGCGGACCAGATCATGCCGGAGAGGCCATAGGGAGCTTTACTGTCGTAGGAAAGGGAAAGCATGGCGGTGTGGCGGCTGCGGTTGGGAAGCCGTGTGTTTTCGGATCGATCCCGGCCATCCAGATAGGTATAGGTGCCCCGCACTGTCCAGCGCGGCAGAAGAGAGTAGGAGATTTCTCCTTCCAGCCCCTTCAGCTCTGCCTGTTTCCTGTTTACATACCGGTATTCCATGGCGCTGCCTGCCATTTCTTCATAATCAATGAGATTTTTGACCTTCTGGTCAAACCATGAAATGGTCCACGCCGTTTTTCCATCCTTCCATTCCAGTCCCGTATCAAAGCTGCGGGAAGTTTCTGCCTTGAGGTCCGGATTTCCGTCCACCGTAACCCCCATGTGGTCCAGATGGATGTATCTTTCACTGATGGAAGGGGCGCGGAACCCCTTTCCATAGCTCGTTTTCCAGGTCATGCGGTCATTAAACCGATAGGACAGGCCTGCCGCCGGTACGCCCAGAAAGCCGAAGCTGCTGTCCCTTTCCAGTCTGACAGAGGGAAGGAAGGTAAGACGGGAGTTCACCTTCCAAGCGTCAGAAATATAGAAAGCACCGTTTGTCTGCCCGTGACCATCTTCGCCTTTATTTCCTGTGCCGGAATACGTTTCCCTTGAAAGCCTGGTACCGGTGTAGGTGCTCCTGTTCCATTCGCTGCCGAAGGTAAGGCTGTGGCTGCCCCGGGTTATGGTATCCTTTCCGCTGATTCCCCAGATTTCATAGAAGGCGCGGTCATAGTCCCATTTTTTAAAGAGATTGTCCAGTCCCAAGCCTTGCAGCGACTCTCTGAAATCGGGTCTGTCGTTCCATGTTTCGCTGTACTTCTTCAAGCGGCTGTAGTAAACTTCGCCGCTGTATGCATTTCCTGCTGTTTTCCCTTCATAGGTGAGGGACGTATTCCACTGGGTCCTTTCGGTGCGGCTTTTCTCATCCTGCTGCAGCCCCACAGGCCTGCCATGGACGTTCATGGAGGCATCGGAAAAACGCATGGATGTATCTTCATCAAAATAGTCCGCTTTGAGCCTCAGGGTGCTGCCGTTTCGAAAATCATAGAGCCCATCCAGCCCTGCATAGCGGCGAATGCCGTAGGAGGGTACATCAAAGCCGTCGTAATGAATGCTTCTGGAAAAGTTGTCCCGCCGGAAAGAAAGGGGCCTGACTCTGGTCACCCTGCCGCTTACCGCCAGGTAGAAAGGGCCTTTCCCCTTTGCATCTTCATGAAAATAGAGGGTATTTTCTCCCTCCCCCAGACGGAATCCGGCGCTGCTTTCACTGCTTCCCGGTTTCTTCGTCCTGATATTGACCACACCACCCATGGCGGAGGAACCGTATGAAGCACCGTCGGCGCCCCGGATGATATCTATCTGTTCCACCTGGGACAGGTCAAAGCGCTGCAGCAGATTCATGTTTTGGGAAGAGGCGGTATCTTCATCGGCCAGCCGGTGTCCGTCCACAAGAACCAGGGTCTGGCTGCTGTTCATGCCCCGTATCATGAGCTGATTGCTGCCCATGACAGTCCGGCTGTCCTGGCTTCCGGAGGAAAGGTCCACCCCCAGTGCTGTAGAAAGGGCTTCCACCACATTGGAAGCACCCATGCGCTCCATGTCCTTTTCTGTCAAAGTTTCATGGGGCAGAAAGACGGTATCTTTTGTTTCCTTCCCGTTTTCCGCCGTCACTACCACGCCGGGAAGGGTATACACCTCTGCTCCTGCCACCGCAGGAAAGAGGGATAGAAGGGCTGTGAGCCAGACTTTTTTCATCTCAGTTCCTTTACTTTCCAAAAAGGAGAAGTTCTCCATGCCATACGATAAAGGATACGATCCATGCCACGACACACTGGAAAATCACCATTTCCAATGCCCAGCGGCCGCCATTTTCCCGGCGCACTGAAGCAATGGTGGCAATGCAGGGTGTATAGAGGAGGCAGAAAATGAGGAAGGAAAAGGCTGCCATCGGTGTCAGCGCCGTTTCCAGAGCGCCTACGCTGCCATAAAGCACGGACAGTGTGGCTACTACGCTTTCCTTGGCCATGAATCCGCAGATAAGGGCAGTAGACATTTTCCAGTCTCCGAATCCCAGGGGCGAAAAGAGGGGCGCAATCCAGCCGCCCAGGAGGGCCAGAATGCTGTCCTTACTGTCTTCCACCATGTTGAGGGTCAGGTCAAAACTCTGGAGGAACCATACGATGATAGTGCCCACGAAAATAACGGTGAATGCCCGCTGGAGGAAATCCTTTCCCTTGTCCCACATGAGACGGCCCACGTTTTTAGCTCCCGGCATACGGTAATTGGGAAGTTCCATGACGAAAGGAACTGCTTCTCCCTTGAAAAAGGTGTTCTTGGAAAGAAGGGCCACCACTACGGCCATACATACACCGGTAAGATACAGGACCGTCATGACCAGACCCCCGGTGTGAGGGAAAAAGGCCGCTGTAAAGAAGGCATAAATAGGCACCTTGGCAGAGCAGCTCATGAAGGGAATGAGCATGATGGTCATTCGGCGGTCCCGAAGGGAAGGCAGTGTCCTGGTAGACATGACGGCCGGTACGGAACAGCCGAAACCGATGAGCATGGGCACAATGCTTCTCCCGGACAAACCGATTTTCCGAAGCAGCTTATCCATAACAAAGGCCACCCGGGCCATGTATCCACCGTCTTCCAGAATGGAAAGGAAGAAGAAGAGCACCATAATGATAGGGATGAAGCTCAATACACTGCCCACGCCGGTAAAAATACCATCCACCAGAAGGGACTTCACCGCCCCATTCACCCCCGCTGCCGTCAGGGCTGCGTCCACCTGCTCTGTGAGCCTGTCGATGCCGCTGGCCAGCAGATCCTGGAAGAAGGCGCCGATGACATTGAAGGTCAGGTAGAATACAAGGCCCATGATGAGGATGAAAATGGGGATGGCCGTGTATTTCCCGGTGAGTATCCTGTCCATCTTCCGGCTCCGGGCATGCTCCCTGCTTTCCTTCGGCTTCACCACCGTCTTGTCGCAGAGGCGCCGGATAAAGAGGAATCGCATATCTGCCATGGCTGCTGCATGGTCCAGTCCCCTTTCTTCCTCCATCTGCTTGATAATGTGACCGATCATTTCCTTTTCATTGTCTTCCAGATGAAGGGCCTCTTCCACCAGATGGTCTCCTTCCACCAGCTTGCCTGCCGCAAAACGCAGCGGTATGCCGGCCGCTTCCGCATGGTCCTGGATCAGGTGCATAATGCCGTGAAGGGCCCGATGCACCGCCCCCTTATGGTCCAAAGGGCTGCAGAAATCCCGGATGCCCGGTTTTTCCCTGTACCTTGCCACATGGACTGCATGGCGCACCAGTTCCTGCACCCCCTGGTTCCTGGCGGCGGAAATGGGAACTACTGGAATCTGCAGGATTTCTTCCATTTCATTAATCAGGATGGAGCCGCCGTTCTTTTCCACCTCGTCCATCATATTAAGAGCCAGCACCATGGGTACATCCAGCTCCATAAGCTGCATGGTGAGGTACAGGTTGCGTTCCAGGTTGGTGGCATCCACAATGTTGATAATAGCACTGGGTTTCTCTTCCAGAATGAATTTACGGGAAACGATTTCCTCACTGGTATAGGGAGACAGGGAATAAATTCCCGGAAGGTCCACTACTTCACAGTCCGGATGGCCTTTGATAAAACCGCTCTTCCGGTCTACGGTAACGCCGGGAAAATTGCCCACATGCTGGTTGGAACCGGTGAGCTGGTTGAAAAGAGTGGTTTTCCCACAGTTCTGGTTTCCTGCCAGCGCAAAAACGAGCTTCCCCTCCACCGGCTTTGCATCATGGTAGGGCGAAAGCTCGTGCACCCGTCCCGGTTCTCCCAGGCCCGGATGCTGAATCAGCGTGGGCTGCTTTATTTCCTTCTTTGTCATATCCCGGTCACGCAGATGATCTACCTGAATTTTCTTTGCATCTTCCACGCGAAGGGTGAGTTCATAACCCTGGACCATGAGCTCCATGGGGTCCCCCAGAGGAGCGAACTTGATAAACGTCACCTCTGCCCCCGGAATCAGGCCCATATCAAGAAAGTGCTGGCGCAGAGGTCCCTCTCCGCCAACCACTGTCACATCTGCCGTTTTCCCCTGAGGCAGTTCATCCAATGTCATTTCTATCTCTCCCTTGAATTTCAAAACATTGTTCTTTTTTATGTCTATGTTACCACGATTCAGCCTGCAGTTCAAAGAAAACAGCAGCCCTTTTGCGCCCTATATACCGACTTTTTCATGCCTGCCAGAGCATGGAAAAAGGGGTGCCTCTTTAGATGTAGAGACACCCCCTGTCATTTTGTCATGTATGTTTCATCCCATGGCTGCCCCAATTTCTTTTCCCTATGCTTTGGGCCATTTCATAGGCTTTTTCAAAGCAGGGCACCGAAAGCCCCGCTTTCTTTCCAAGGTCCACCATCCTTCCCAGAATCATTTCTGTTTCCGTATCTTCTACTTTCTTTCCATCCTTCAGGTCCCGATACAGGGAGGTAACGGTGTCGTCAGGGAAGGAATCGAAGAGACGAAGATAGTCTTCCTTATAGGCCGGAGGAATGATGACGCCCTGCACTTTGGCCATGGCAATCACTTCTCCCACTGTTTCTGCCACCACCTGTCTATAGTTTTTCTGGCGTCGCACTTTTCCTGCAGGGCCGTCAAAAAGACAGAAGAGGGCACTGTTTGCTGCCATGAGGGCGTATTTTTCCCAGCTGTCCAGCCGGATATGGTCAGTCACTTTGGCCGGAATGCCAGATTTCCGCAAAAGGCCTGCCAGTTCGTGGAGAAGGGGCAGGTCCCTGCCGTCTTTCATGCCCATCACCACCTGTCCGCTGCCTGCCGTCTGCACCACATGACCCGGCTTTTCCAGATGGCTGAAGACACGGATGGTGCCATCGGCTATGAAGCAGGGCGGAAGAAGGGGCTCCATGAGGTCCGACACTAGGACGCCGTTCAGAAGAGGCACCACCACCGTGTGGGTTGCCACCATGGGAGCCATGTCATGGCAGGCCTTTGCCAGTCCGTTTCCCTTGCAGGCCAGAAGGATGACATCCATCTTCCCCAGGGCCTTTCCATCCTGTCCCATACCTTTGGGATGCACAGTGAAATCGCCCAGAAGCTCTGATGTCACATGAAGTCCTTCTTTTTCTATGGCTTCCCGGTTCTTTCCCCGAACGTAGAAATACACATCACTCCCTGTCCCTGCCAGAGCGCCGCCTGCAAAGCCTCCGATACCGCCTATGCCGAAAATCAGAATCCTCATGATGCCCTCCTGTCAAAAGAAATTCCGAACCACGTCACTGGCCAGATTCAGGCCGCCCCGTCCTGCATCGCTGCCGGAGGCGGTCATGGTCACCATGTATCGGGAATCACCGTAATATCTTAAAATATAGTGCTTGCTGTGCTTTTCGTTTCCTTCAATGCCAAGGACCGCCAGCTTTCGCTTCGTATTATCATCCAGTCCGCGGTACCCTTTCAGCGCCACCTTCACCGCTTCCGAGCGCCGTTTCGGTTCACCGCTCACCGGATTGGCCTTGATGAGGTCATCTAAAATATCGGCCCGCCGGGTGCCGTCTTTCATGTCCTTCCTCACCGATTTCAGGATATCCATGAGAATTTCGTGCCGTTCACCGGGATAAAAATCCTTTTCCTTCCCCGCAGAGAGGAGCTCTGAATCGGTGGGCGTGCCGGCTCTCCGGGCGCCCTCCAGTCTTCCTTTCAGTATGCGGTTCTCGCTCAAAAGCCTAGATACTTCTTCTTCCATGTCTTCCAGCTGCCGTACATAGGCCATCACCACTTCTTCACTGCTTTTCATGACCTTCTCCCCTTCCATGAAATCAACGGTTATGCCCTGGTATCCGAAATTGCTTTCAGTCCGGAATCTCCGGATGCTCATACAGCTCACTCAGGTCCTTTTCCAAATGGGCCTTGATGGTCTCTTCCAGGTCCTGTATGGTTTTGGCATCATACTGATGAATAATGCCGGGAATGCCTTTGGCCCTGAGTTCGCCATAATATTCATCTCTGTATACATTGTAGAAAAAAAGGATGCCCGTTTCCTTTTCCCTGCATTCATAGGACGCGATAATATAGGAGCCGTTGAGCCCCAGAAGAGGACGGGACGGTTCGATAATCCGTTCATAATGGCCGATGACGGGCGGGAAGAACTGACTGTAATCCCACACCATGAACCCCTTTCCCCGCACCAGCACCGATACATTTTCCCTATGCACCAATTCTCTGGCAATATACCGGGGCGTCAGGAGCTTCATATTTCTTTTAAATTCTTCAAAATCACCGGTAATGAGCTCGATTTCCGTCAGGGTCATCATGCGCAGATCTGATTTCACCATGTAATCCATGGTTTCCTCATCAAAAAGAGCCCTCACCTGCCAGCCGTTTTTTTCATTTTCCCAGCAGAAGGCAAAATAAATGCGCCCCTCCTGCCGGTCCAGCCGCTTCAGCTTATACCCTTCTATATCCGAAGGCAGCTCCTTTTCTATGTCCCAGTCCAGGAATTTCTGACGCCTTTCTGCCCTTTCCTGTTCCAGCTTATCCTCTTTTCCCATCCTATGTTCCTTTCTTTTCCGCTTCCAGCCGGTCCCTTGCGGAAACCACGGATTTCACAAATTCTCTGGTTTCCGGGAAGGGAATCTTGTCCATGTCGGAAAATCCTTCCGGCCAGTGATTCTTCTCAATCCACTCATCCACATTGCCCCGGCCTGCATTATAGGCTGCCAGCGCAAAGACTTCATTGTTATGGTACTGTTTCAACAGATAATTCAGGTACCAGGCGCCCAGGGGGATATTCTGCTCCGGGCTGGCCAGGTTGTCTGAAGGCAGACCGCTCTGCTCGGAAATCCAGTGGGCTGTTTCCGGCATGAGCTGCATCATGCCTACGGCGCCTACATGGGATACCGCCTTTTCATTGAATTTGCTTTCCGTCCGTATCACTGCTTCCAGAAGGCTTGCGGAAATATGCTCCTCATCGGCGCACTGCACAATGATATGGGACACCTGCTCGCTGGGCTTCAGGAAGCGGATATTATCGGTGAGAAGAAGGACAAACACGCAAAGAAGCGCAGTCAAAAGAGTAAACACCATGGCGCCGGTGTTTCCCTGGTGTCTCTGGACCTCTCTTTTTCTGCGTTTCAATGCGATTCTCATACTTCTTCCATTCCTTTGGGAAATTGAAATCCCGGTACATGCTTCAGTGCTTCCCGTACCTGCCGCCGGGTGTCTTCCACCGAGCGGCTGTTGTCGATAATCACGTCGGCGTAATTCATTTTATTCGTGGTAGGCATCTGCTTCCGGATGCGCTCCATCACCTGCTCTCTGGTGAAACCGTCCCGGGAAATGACCCGGGCAATCTGCACCTCCAGAGGTACTTCCACCAGCCATACTTCTTCCACCCTGAGCTGCCAGCTGATTTCCAGAAGGAGCGGCATATCCAGCACCACCACAGGAAATCCATCTTCCTGGGCCCGGATGAGCTCTTCCCTGGTGCGGTACCAGATATAGGGATGGATGATGCCGTTCAGCTTCTGCCGCTTTTCTTCATCATTAAAAACAATTTCCCCCACCTTCAGCCGGTCCAGCGACCCGTCGGGAAGGAAAATATGGGGACCGAAGACTTCCCTCAGCCTGTTCATGGCCAGACTTCCGGGAATCACTGCCTCCCGGGCCAGCTTATCTCCGTCAATTACAGGAATGCCTAATTCATGCATATAGGAAGACACCGTGCTCTTGCCGCTGCCGACGCCTCCCGTTAAACCGATACGATACATAATACTTCCTTTTTATAAAATGTCTGCTAGTGGACTAGTGGACTAGTGAGCTAGTGGGCTAGTGGACTAGCTCACTATTTCGTCTCCGCCCAGTTCTTTCCTTCATTCACATCAGCCACCAGGGGAACCTTCAGCTTCACCACAGACTCCATGGTTTCCTTCAGAAGGGCTGCGATTTCTTCCTTTTCCTCCTTCACCACTTCTGCCACCAGTTCATCGTGTACCTGAAGGAGCACCCGGCTCTTATAGCCGCCTGCCTTCATCTTCCTGTACACTTCAATCATGGCCATTTTCATGATGTCCGCCGCCGTACCCTGGATAGGGGTGTTCATGGCTGTCCGCTCGGCGAAGGAGCGGCGGTTGAAGTTTTTGCTGTTAATATCCGGCAGTTCCCGATACCTTCCAAAGAGGGTAACGGCGCGCCCCGTTTCCTTTGCTTTTTCCACCATGGAATGCATGAAATCATGAATACTGGGGTAGCGCTTAAAGTAGGCCTCGATATAGCTGGCCGCCTGTTTTCTTGGAATACCCAGCTGCCTGGCCAGGCCGAAATCGCTGATGCCGTAGATGATGCCGAAGTTAACAGCTTTGGCATGAGAACGCTGTTCCGGTGTTACCTCTTCAAAAGGAATGCCCAGCACCTCTGCCGCCGTTCTTCTATGGATATCTTCCCTGTTTAAAAAGGCTTTGATCAGACTTTCGTCGCCTGACATATGGGCCAGCACCCGAAGTTCCACCTGGGAATAATCGGAGGAAATAAAGCAGTCATAGCCTTTTCCCGGCACGAAGAGGGAGCGGATTTTCTTTCCTTCCTCCGTGCGTACCGGAATGTTCTGCAGGTTCGGATCCGAGCTGGAAAGCCGGCCTGTGGCAGTGACAGTCTGGTTAAAAGAGGTGTGAATGCGTCCTGTTTCCGGATGAATCAGCTGCGGCAGGACCTCCAGATAGGTGGAAACCAGTTTGGCCAGACTGCGATAGCGGAGAATATTCTTCACCATAGGATAGGACAGAGCCAGCTCCTCCAGCACATCGGCGGCGGTGGAATAGCCGGTTTTCGTCTTTTTCCCTGCAGGCATACCCATTTTTTCAAAAAGAATATGGCCCAGCTGCTTCGGAGAATTGAGATTGAAGGATTCCCCGGCTTCCGTGAAGATTTCCTTCATGAGAAGCCGTTCTTCCTTCTCCATTTCTTCTTTGACAGTCTTCCATTTTTCCTGGTCTGTGGCAATGCCTGCTTTCTCCATGGCTGCCAGTACCGGCACCAGCGGCTGCTCCACCTTTCGGAACAGGGACAGCACCCCGTTTTCTTCCAGCTTCTTCTTTGCATCTTCATAGAGGGAAGCCAGGAAAAGGGTAATGCAGCAGCCCTTCTCCTTCATATCATCTAAATCATCGGGATAAATCACCGGCTTTTCAAAAAGGCCGGCCATATAGGACAAGGGATAGGTCACCCTGGTGGGATCCAGAAGGTACGCTGCCAGGGACATATCAAAGAAAGGAAGGTCTTCTGCAGGGAAATCCGACTCAAGAAGGGATTTGCTGTCTTCCACCACCACAGCCTCTGCCTCTTTCAGTGCCTTGGCAGCAGGGCCGAAATGGTCCGCCTCCACCAGCCAGGCATGGCCGTCAGCGGCAGCCACCACCTCCTCTGCCTTGAAGAAAGGCGCCTTGCCGGACAGATGGGCCCAGAGAGCAGCGGTCTTTCCTTTAAAGGAAACAGCGGGATTCCAGGTTTCCACAGGCGGAAGGATTTCTTCACTCTCTTCCTTCTTCACCTGGGATAATTCCTGGAAACGGGGAAGTGCAGCGAACTCTTTTAAAAGGTTGATTCCCAGTTTTCCAAAAAGCTCCTTCATTTCTGCCACATGTACAGGCTGCTTCATATCCTCCAGCGAAGCATCCATAGGTACATCCCGTTTGATGGTGGCCAGTTTGTAGGATAAATAGGCCATATCCTTATGGGCGGTGAGCTTCTTTCCCCGGGCCCCCTTGATTTCATCCACATGGGCATAGAGATTATCCAGATCCTTGTACTCCGTCAGAAGCCCCAGCGCCGTCTTCTCTCCAATGCCGGGGACTCCGGGAATATTATCCGCCGTATCCCCCATGAGGGCCTTCATATCAATGACCTGGGAGGGAGTAATATGGTACTTTTCATAAATCGCCTCCGGCGTCATGACGGCCATATGGGTGATTCCCTTCTGGGTCAGAAGCACCGTGGTGCGGCTGCTGGAAAGCTGCAGGGCATCCCTGTCGCCGGTCACGATATCTACCGGCAGCTCCTTCTCATAGCGGGCAGATAAGGTGCCCAGGATATCATCCCCTTCATAGCCGGGAATGCTGTATACCGCTACCCCCAGCACGGAAAGCACATCCAGGATCAGGTCAAACTGGGGAATAAGCTCCGGCGGCGCCGGCTTTCTGGTGGCTTTGTAATCGGCAAACATATCGGTACGGAACGTATGGCGGTCCTTATCAAAGGTGACGGCCATGTACTCCGGGTCCAGATCCCGGTAGAGGCCCAAAAGCATGCGCAGGAATCCGTATATGGCATTGGTAGGCGTCCCGTCCGGCGATGTCATAGTCGGCGGCAGGGCAAAAAAGGCGCGGTATAAAAGACTGCTGCCATCAATAATAACCAGTTTCTTCTTCATTGTTCCTCCTTCTGCCGGAGCAGAAATCAGCAGGATTTTCCCGTCATGGGGAAATCGGAATTTCGCATAAAGTTACTTTTTATTATACCATACCCCATAGGATGGTTCAGAAGAGAGAGATTTGAGATTTGAAATTTTGAATTTCAGACCTGTCCGCAAAGCACTGCCCCCTTTATATTCTTTTTTAGCAAAGAGAAAAGGGACAGATTTCTCTGTCCCTTTTCCCGGATCGTGTTACAACCTGAACGGCTGTTATATTGGTCACTGTTTCTTCTTGCCGCCCAGATATGCCGCCATGACATCCGGGTTGCTGGCAACTTCCTGCGCCGGGCCTTCCATGACGATTTTGCCTGTTTCCATAACGTAGGCATAATCGGCAATCTGGAGAGCTTTACGCGCATTCTGTTCTACAAGAAGAACAGTAGTACCCATTTTGTTAATGTCTTTGATAACATCAAAGATCTGCTGAACCACCAGCGGAGCCAGGCCCATGGACGGTTCGTCCAGAAGCATGACTTCCGGCTTGGCCATAACGGCGCGGCCAATGGCCAGCATCTGCTGTTCGCCGCCGGAGAGGGTGCCGGCGAACTGGCCTTGTCTTTCAAAGAGGCGGGGGAACCGTTCAAAAACCTTGGACAGGTCTTCCTTGATTCCTTCAGCGTCATTTCTCTGGTAAGCACCCATTTCCAGGTTTTCACGGACCGTCATATTCTGAAGAATCTGACGTCCTTCCGGAACGAGGACTACCCCTTTTCTTACAATATTGTGGGTCTTCATGCCTGCGATGGATTCTCCTTTGAAGAGAACATCACCGGCAATGGGTTTCATGATACCCATAATGGTTTTCATGGTGGTAGACTTACCGGCACCGTTGGCACCGATAAGGGTTACGATCTTCCCTTCCGGTACGGAGAGGTTGATGCCTTTTAACGCTTTAATGTTGCCATAGGCAGCTTCTACATTTTTCAGTTCAAGAAGCATCATTCATCCTCCTTTCCGAGGTAAGCTTCAATAACCTTGGGGTTGTTCTGTACTTCTTCCGGTACCCCTTCAGCCAGTTTCTTACCGAAGTTGACTACCATGACATGGTCGCAGAGGCTCATGACAAGGTGCATGTCGTGTTCAATGAGGATAATGGTGGTGCCGAATTTTTCGCGGATATTGTGAATCAGTTCAGTGAGCGCTGCGGTTTCGCTGTCGTTCATGCCGGCTGCCGGTTCGTCCAGAAGGATGAGTTTGGGCTGGGTGGCCAGAGCTCTGGCGATTTCCAGTTTTCTCTGTTTGCCGTAAGGAAGTTCAGTGGCCAGACGGTCCGCATCTGCCTCAAGACCTACAAACCGCAGGAGTTCCAGAGCCTGCTGACGGGCTTCCTTTTCTTCCTTTCTCTGGGAAGAGGTGTGGAGGAAGCTGGCCAGAAGGCCGGATTTCAGCCGGTCATGATGACCGACCAGAATGTTTTCCAGTACAGTCATGCCGGAGAAAAGGCGGATGTTCTGGAAGGTACGGGAAATACCCATGTTGATGATCTGGTAGGGTTTCTTCCCCTCGATGGACTGGCCGTCAAAGAGGATATCCCCTTCCGTCACCTGGTATACGCCGGTGATCAGGTTGAAAATGGTGGTCTTGCCGGCGCCGTTTGGTCCGATGACGCCGAAGATTTCTCCTTTTTCTACGGAGAAGGACATATTGGAAACAGCGGTAAGGCCGCCGAACTGTTTCACTACGTTTTTCATTTCAAGAAGCATTACTGGTTTCCTCCTTCTGCAGAGGCTTTCTGCTTTTTGCTGAATTTGCGGGAAATCCATTTCACCGCATCATAGGACAGGATGCCGTCAGGACGGAAGGCCATGAGGGCTACCAGCATGAGGCCGTAGATGATATCTCTGTATTCTGCCATGGCACGGAGAGATTCCGGAACGATGGTAAGCACAGTCGCACCCAGGACGGAGCCCCAGAGTACGTTGCTGCCGCCGAATACGGTGTAAACCAGGATATCAACCACCTTGTTCCAGGAGAAGTCGGTGGGGCTGATGAAGAAGGTCGCATGGGCATAGAGGGCACCGGCTACACCGGCAAAGAAAGCACTGAAAAGGAAGGCCATCATCTTGTATTCCACCACATTGATGCCGGTGAGGGAGGCAGCGTATTCATCTGCCTTTACCGCAGCCCAGGCACGGCCGATGCGGGAATGTTCCAGGCGATACCAGAAAGTTACTACTGCCACTACGATAATGAGGAGAACAATGTTCATCAGAAGCTGTCCGCCGGTCTGGGAATCGATTTCCAGAGCGTCCAGAAGACCCATGTCACTGGCGTAGTCAGAGAGAACGCTGGCCATGGAAGGAATGCCGGAGAACCCCAAAGCACCGTGGGTGATGTCAAGATTCAGGGCAATCACTCGAACCACTTCGCCAAAGCCCATGGTGGCAATGGCCAGGTAAAGGCCGCGAAGACGAATGGTCGGAAGGCCGATAATCAATGCAATCAAAGTGGCGAAAAGGCCGCCTAACACAATGCCCACAGGCATAGGTACGCCATACTGGGTGGTAACAATTGCGGAAGTGTAAGCCCCCAGGCTCATAAAGCCTGCATTGCCCAGGGAAAGAATACCGGTGCACACGGTCATGTAAACAGTGAGTGCCAGGATAATGTTAATGCATACAAAGGTGAATACCTGCAGGAAGTAGCCATTTAAAATTTCATCCATTACGGTCTGCCTCCTTTGCCTGCCTTGGAGAACAAGCCTTCAGGGCGAATGAAGAGAATCAGGATAATAATGCCGAATGCCACAGCATCACGATAGGTGGAAGAGCCATAAGCTACGGCAAAGACTTCAGCAATGCCGAGGATAAAGCCGCCGGCCATAGCACCTTCTACATTGCCCAGGCCGCCCATGATGAGGACTGCCAGACCTTTAAGACCCATGGAAGTACCCATGGTTGGTTCGATGGCGTTGAAGGAAAGTCCGATGAGGACACCGGCTGCAGCACCTAAGGCAGAAGCCAGCATGACGGTAAAGGTAATGATGCGGCTGGTATTAATCCCCAGAAGACCGGCGGTCTCCGCATTTTCAGAAGTGGCTCTCACAGCTTTGCCGATTTTGGTCTTGTTCAGCATCACCGTAAGGAGAGCCATGAGAACCACAGCGGTACCCAGGGAAATAATCTGGATGCCGGAAATCTTAAATACGCCGAAGTCCATCAGACCGTTTCCGAAAGCAGCCGGGAAAGAACGGGTCTGCGGACCCCATACCATAAGTGCCACACTTTCCAGGAATGTGGACACACCGATAGTACTGATTAATGGAGCCAGATGAGTCACTTTGCGGCGGCGGAGCGGACGGAGTGCAAAGATTTCCAGTCCATACCCTAATACGGCGCCGCCAATCATGGCACCAATGAGTGCCGGGAAAATGCCCAGTCCCGCTTCTGTTACGAGAAGCAGGCCGATGTAAGCGCCGATCATAAAGATGCCGCCATGTGCCATGTTAACGATGTTCAATACGCCGAATACCAGCGTATAGCCAATGGCAATGACCGCATAGGCGCTTCCCAGCGTTAAACCGTTGACAAGCTGTTGAAAAAACACGATCTTCAATCCCCTTTCCAAAATAAGAAGGCCAGGCCTTCATTTCTATGAAAGAACGAATGGATTAAAAAAACGCCCCTGCTGCAATCTGGCGTCATTGCAGCAGGGGCGAATTGGAATCCGCGGTACCACCCTGTATTTATCACTCATGAAGCAAGAGGTTTATGAAAAGAGGTCCTACAAAAAACGCCCCTATTTCTTTTCGGAAATAGGGGCGACATGCGCGGTACCACCCTACATTATACTCTGTGCTTATATCCGTAACGTGGACAGACGCCTCGGTTTACTACGTTCAACCAAGGGGCTCACAGGTGATAGTCAATACTGGAATGCACCGGCTTGCACCATCCGCCGGCTCTCTGTGCCATGGACCAATATATTCCTTGTCCCGATCATTGCTTGTCATGCCTGTAACGCAGGCGGCGTCGAAAATTACTTGGTTCACTTCCGAAACTCCCGGGTGAGCTTGTATCCTGCTTCGTACTGACTTGCACCAGCCGTCAGCTCTCTGAAATCTTCCGCACGATACTTATCCCGATCCTTGCCATTCGTTCTTTCGTGTTATGGTTGATATTATACTGCCTTGATGAAAAAAGTCAATAGGATTTTTGAAATAAATTTGTAAAGTTTTGTCGCCATGAACGACCTGGAATGGCGCCGGCAGCATCCATTCATTTCTCCCCTATCTCCTTTCCGCCATTTATGTTAAAATCACTGTAATAAACAGAGCGGAAGGCTCTGATGAAGGAGGATATTATGTTACACCAGGTTTCCATTTTCGCTGCTAATACAAAGGGCGCATTGAGCCGAATCACTTCTATTCTCGCCCGGAACGACATCAATATTTATACCATGCTGGCCACAGACAGTGCCGAATTCGGCATTATTCGACTCATTGTGGATCAGTCCGACAAAGCCAGTGAAGCGCTGGAAAAAGAAGGATATCAGTGCCGGGTAGACCTGGTACTGGCTGTAGATATGAAATCCGATAAGCCCGGCACCCTGGACCATATCCTTTCGGACCTGCAGAATGCCAATGTCATGATCCGCTATCTCTATATTTCCTTCGACCGCCAAACCAGCTCCCCTATTGCTGTATTCTCCACCACCGAATCGGAAACGGAAGCCTTCCTCAAAGGAAAAGGCTACCACCTGCTGGACCGTTTCTGAGAAGCAGAAAAGCCCACTTGAAACTGCGGAATATCCGCAGTTTTTTTATTTCCCTCTGTTTCATCATGCTATAATAAAAAGAGAAAGCTGCTGCATCTCTGAAGGAGGTTTTATATGAATCAGAAGGAACCATACCCCTTAAACCCGAGGGAGAAGGAGCTTCTTCACGAAGAAGAGAAGAAGCTGGGCCGCCCCCTTACCGAACTGTCCGGCGGACCGGCCTACAGTATGTGCTTTGCCTGCGGGAAGGAAAACCCCCTGGGGCTTCATCTCCATTTCTTTTCCATTCCCGGCGGCTGTCTTGCCTTCTTTACCCCCTCCCATGAACACCAGAGCTATAATGACCGCATGCACGGCGGCCTGATTATGACCCTCATGGACGAAGTCATGGGCAACTATCTCTTTTTGAATACCGGCATTCCTGCCTATACGGGAAAAATGGAAACCCGGTTCCGCACGCCCGTGCTCATTGGAGAAACAGTGAAGGTCATCTGCCGCGAAATCCGGCGGAAAGGGCCCCTGTCGGTGATGGAAGCCAGGGTGCTCCACGAGGACGGCACGGTGGCTGCAGAAGCCACGTCTCATATGATGTTTGAACAGAAAGGATGATTCTTATGGCAAAAGAAGAAATCGTAACCAAGGTGAAAGAAGTCATGAATGCGCCCAGCTGCTACAGCGGGCTGAAAAAGGTATGTCAGGCATACCTGGATGCCGCCGGAACAGCGGATGAAGAGAAAGCAGCTGCTCTGCTGAAGAAGGAACTGAAGGAAGATGTGAACTCCATCGACCATGTGATTCCTTTCTTTGAATCAAAAGAGGGTGCTGCATTTTTTGGCGCCGATACTGCCAGAAATCTGGCAAAGGCTGCCCATGAGGCAAAGGATAAGGGCGTAAAATACTGTATCTGCCCGGCCTGCACTGCCGGCGGCTGGCTCCTTGACCACGAAAAGGAATGGTAAGGAAACAAAAAGACTGCGAGGAAATGGCTGACCATTTTCTCGCAGTCTTTTTTTCATCGCACATAAGGCACTTCCCCCGGTTTTACCAGTCCCAGGTCATCCCGGGCTTTTTTCTCCAGTTTGGCCGGATCTTCCAGTTCCTCTTTCTTTGTTTCCAGTTCCTGCTTTTCCTGGGCCAGTTTATCTCGTTCCTGGAAAAGCTGAGCTTCCTGCTGTCTGATTCTGATGTAATGGTATGCATTCTGCACCACCACAATGGCCGTAATCAGGGTCACTACCACAAAGATAATGCGCAGCACCGGGCTTCCGGGGAAAAGGCGCTTCAGGAAGGGAGCTTTTTTCTTTTTAACCATTCACTTCCTTCGGCTCCTTTCCCAGCACGCGGTTCACAAATTTGTAAATAGAGGGTTCTGCTGCCAGTGCCTCATGATATTCCCTTTCCACCTTGGCAGCGGCAAAGCCGTAGTCCATCCAGGTCTTCACATCCTGCCACCGTTTGGGATCATTGTAGAGCACTGCAATCATCAGCTGTCCATCCCTTTCTGCCGAGGCCACCAGGCAGTCGCCGGCAGCCTCGGTCATGCCCGTTTTAATGCCGTTGGCTCCTTCGTAGCCGCTGGAAAGGAATTCATTCCAGTTTGCCACATTCCGGTAAATGCCATTTTTGTAGGTCATGGGATAGGTCTTTCTCTTTACGATATCCCTGAAATCAGGATTCTTCATGGCATAGACTGCAATCTTTGCCATATCCTCAGCTGTGGTGTAATGGTTCGGGTCCGTCAGGCCATTGGGGTTTGCAAAATGAGAATTTTTGGCACCGATGGAGGCGGCCTTTTCATTCATCATTTCAATGAAGCGGTCATAGGAGCCGCCCACTGTTTCCGCTGTAGCCACAGCGGCATCATTGCCGGAAATAAGCATCATGCCGTAGAGCATCTGGTGCAGGGACAAAGGCATATCCGGGCGGACTCCCAGGTTCGTGCCGTCCTGCTTCATGGCCCGCTGAGTAATCACTGCGTTCTGATCCAGTTTGTCCTTTCCTTCTTCCAGGGCAATGATGCAGGTCAGGATCTTGGTGGTGCTGGCAGGATACACCTTCAGGGTGCCTTCTTTCTCTGCCAGAAGTTCTCCCGTATTACCGTCCACCAAGGCCGCCGCTACGGCTCCCGTTTTCGGCGGAGCCGGCAGCTCCGGTTTCCTGGGAGGCTCTGGGGTAATGAGAGCCAGAATGCCGAAAGCCACGCCTGCAAATACAACCGCCAAAACAAGGAGAGCCAATAATTTCTTCATAATTTAATTCATACAATCCTTTCTGCGAAAGCACAGATTTACCCCTCACTGCTTTGATGCCTTACGTGTTATGCCATATAGGAAATCCCATGGCGCCACTTCATATAATTTCTTATAAAAGCAGATTTCATGAGTAAATCAGTACTGTCAATCCTGTCAGCCGGCTTCTGGAATGGCGCCTGCCTGTACTTCGTTTTCAACGCTGCCGCCATTCTGCTTCCCGGCCTTTGCTTTCTTTTCTATCTTTTTTCTTCGGGAATCGATGTCAAAATCACTTTGTACTGCTTCGCCCCGGTCTTTTGCAATCCCTTTGTTCAGGTTTGCCACATAGAGCTTCCCGTCTTCTGCCGATGATAAACTGTACACTGCCGTATTTCCACAGTAAATGGTATCATCCTGAATCACCGCATCCGGTACATGGCCTGTATGGTAGAGTCTGTCCAGTTTGCCCGCAGTGAGGAAGGTCCTCTCCTTATCGGTATAGCGGCCTGCGGCAGATGGCTGGAAAGCCTTTTCACCATTCACCACGATCCAGCCGTCCTTCACATCCACATGGCCGCCGGAATACTGTTTCATCCATTTCAGGTTCTTATTGATACGGTCGCTGGTTTTGGGATGGTTGCCCGGTGCCAGCACCGCCTTGATGCCGGAAGGGGAGCTTTCGCCGTACTTATCCTTCAGCACCTGCATGGAGGCTGCTCCGCCGCCGGGATTATAACCTGCTTCCACCAGGTACTGGAAGCCCATATCATCCGCCTCTTTTTCCTGGTCCTTGGTGAATACCGCATTGGACACATAGTTGGCCGCAATATTTCCAAGGAGATATTCCCCGTAGGACGCATCACTGCCAAGATAAATATCCAGCGCCGTAATCAGGCCTACACTCTTCTTCACGCCGTTCACGTTATGCCGCTTTTCCCCGTGGGAAATTTCATGGGCCATCACATAGGCCAGCTCATCATCGTCAAAGGCATCCAGGGAGCCTTTATTGACGCAGAGCACGCCGCCCAGGCTCATGAAGGCATTGATGTCCTCGCTGGGGGACACATAGACATTGTAATTCCGCTCCACAGCGCCGGTATTCCGTATATTTTCATAAATGGACTGCACCCGGTTATCCGCTTCTGCCGATTCATACACGCCTGTCTGCTGCTGGCACTGGTCCAGAAGCTGCATCCCCGCTTTATCATCCATGCGGGTATAATAGCTGGAAATAAAAAGGAGTGCCGCCGCTCCGTAAAGAATCTTTTGGGTCGTAGTCGCTGCTTCCACCGTCACCGGCGCAGCTGCCCCCGTAAGACATACCACTGCCAGCATGGCTGCTGTCAGTTTTTTCTTCCAATTTTTCATGTTCCTGCCTCCCTGAGAAGAACACAGATGGATTTGATATATTGTACCATGTTTGGGATGGAAATGAATAGTTTGCTGTCCACCCTGGTCCCACTGTGTTTCTTTTCCACAGGAAACTCTTCCCAAACAGTTTCCTGTCCGGCTTGGCTCCACTTCTTTTCACCTCAATAAGAAACTCTTCGCTCATAGTTTTCTGCCTGTCATGGCTCCATCGCCCTTCATCTCAGCAGGAAACCTCATTCCAATGTTGCTTAAACCGCCGGTCCGTGATAAGATAGAAAAGTATGAATGTATAGAATCCATCCTCTTGAAAGGAGCTTATGTATGACAGCAGATAATCTGACCTTTTCCCTTGAAATCGATTTCATTCCTGACATTACAGAAGGACGGAATGAATTTAAGCACAAAATGAAAGAGGTGGCCGAAAAGCATGAGGGCACCTATATCCTTGATCCCAAGGGCCGTCCCATCATTTCCGGACTGGCAAAGGATGATGTGGAAGATACGCTGAAGGACCTGGGGCTTCTGGCTTTCGGTTCCTGGCCTTCCTGCATCCTGACCTGCACCATGACCACACCGCTTCCCATCCGTTCCGTAGGCATGTCCGACGGCTGGGATATTTACACCGGAAAGAAGACCTTCTTCGCCTTCGCCCAGTTCCCTTCCGATGCCCTTTCCATTATGACCAAAGCCTGCACCTACTACCTGGAACATGAAAATTACCAGTCCATGGAAGAATTTATTGACAACATGGGCTATGAAGCCTTCCGGGATGCGGTGCTTGGAAATACCATGCCCGGCGCTTCTGAGGGAGAAGCCGGCGATTATTACGGCGGCGGTTTCGCATCCCCCGATGTGCCGCCTCTGAAGGAAGGAGATTTCGTCCGCCCGGAAAACAATATCATGCAGATTATTGAAGTCTATCCGGAAATGGGACCCTTCCTTATGGAATACGGCATGTCCTGTGTAGGCTGCTTTGTTTCCTACGATGAAAACCTGTGGCAGGCCGCCCAGTCCCATGGTATGGATGTATTTGAAATCATCGGTGAAATGAATGAGTTCATTGCAGACAAGTACAAGAAACCCCTTCTCACTAATGATACCCCCATGGAAACCATTCTCACCATGTATCCCCAGCTCCTTCCCGTTTTCCAGGAAGAAAAGATTGCCATGCCTTCTGACATGAAGACCACCATCGGCACCATGTGCCGGGACGCAGGAGTAGACTCTGCCGCCCTCATTGCCAAATGCGATGAACGGCTCCGGGGCAAAGACGAAGCCTGATGGCAGTAAATAAAAAGGATGCGGCAAATGCCGCATCCTTTTTATTTGTCTTTTACCTTTTCCAAAAACGCGCAGAGTCTTTGGAAAAAGAGTTCATTTTGTCTTTTGTCTCTCTTAGGCGGCCCTTTCAGATGATTCCTGGCGGAGCGCCTGGCTTTTCCTGCCTCATACCGTTCCATCAGAAGGGTTTCTATGTTTTCTTCCCTGTACTGCCAGCCATTCTGATGAAACCCGTAGGCCTTTCTGGCAAGGACAAGTGATGCCAGGCCATAGTCCTGGGTAACCACCAGGTCTCCCTTCTTCACAGCGGAAATAATAGCCCAGTCCGCCGCATCCCGTCCCTGATCCACCAGAATGACCCGGCTTGTCCTGGAAGAGATGAGATGGCTGGTATCGCAGAATATAAGGACCTCCAGCCCATAGAGAGCGGCCGCCCTTTCCGTTTCCGCAATCACCGGGCAGCCGTCGCCGTCAATCAGCACTTTCATACCTGTCTCCCCATAAAAAAAACTGCAGGCCCCTGCCTGCAGTCTTCTCATTTTATTTCATCTTCCAGCCCGATTTTTTCAGCATGGTCACCACCGGTACAATGATGACACCGGAAACAATGGCTTCCGGTACACCGTTCATGCCAACGATACCCATAATGGTTGCACCGACAGCTTCCACAGAAATCCCCTTGGATGCTGCATAGGGAGCACCTACCAGAAGGAAGAAGGAACCCAGGAAGAGGACGGTGTTGCAGAGAGATCCGCCTACAGCGGCAATACCAACACGAATGCCTTCCCTGCCGGGCATATGTTTATAAAGGAACCATGCAAAGAGACCGATGCACACCCTTGGAACGATGCAGATGAAAGCATCATAGAAAGGATTGTACTGCAGGGCAAACTGCAGAAGCAGACTTGGCGCCCGCAGGGTCTGGATGAAGGAGAAGAGTCCGAACAGGAATCCCACCAGCGCTCCTACCTTCGGTCCTGCCACCAGGGCACCGATAATGGTGGGGATATGAAGAATGGTGGCATTCATTACAATCAGGGGAATAAATCCGTACCCTGTAAGGCCCAGGAAAATGGTAATTCCTGCCAGAAGACCGGATACGGTCAGCTGACGGATACTTAAAAATACGTGATTTTCCTCGGGTGCATGATTAACTTTTTCCATTTGATAACCTCCGTTCTTACTCTCATCGAGATATAAGCCGTAAACTTGGCGATATACTCACTCTGCGGTCCGGTTCTTTTCCGATACCGGCAAAGCAGAGCCCCTCTATCTGCCAACAATTATTATAGCGAACAAATTTTATTTGTCAACACTTCTCTACCTGAAAATCCATGCCGTAAGCCGCCGGGCTCCCATAAGGGCAAGGCCGGTAAGCCAGAGATCGGAAAGATAGGGAAATACGGAAAGATAGGAAGGATCCAGGTAAGCCCTCCACAGGCCGCTTCCCGTGATGCGGGAAGAAACCACCACTGGAATGAAGAGGAGGAAGAGCCAGAAAATGGCTGAAAATACAGAAGTCACCGCCCGCTCGCCCCGGGGCCCCTCAAGGGATAGAAACAGGAAAACTCCGAAAGTCATCATAGCCAGCAGAATCTTCCCGTAAAATACAAAGCCGAAGATTTCCATGAGGAAGAAAGAGGCCGTAAAGGGATCCAGCCGCATGCCGCCGGCATAGTAAAGTCCCAGAAAGGAAATCATGGCCGTGCCGGGGATAAGTCCGCTGAAAAAGGCTGAGCCCAGCCATCGGGCAGCCAGGGTGTTTTTCTCCTTCAGCCGGACGTAGATAAGAGAAAGCCACCGGTCCAGGAAGAATGCAAGGATAACGAAGAAAGAAAGCACCAGGAATGATGCTGCTGCCGCAGGAACCGGGGAAGTCTTCCATATCCGGTCAATAGAGGGCAGATAATTCCAGAATACCACCATCTCTACAATCACCAGAGAAATCCAGACAGGCCCGTGAACGGCGCCCCGAAGACCCCCCAGCTCGCTGCCCCAGCCCTTCTTCTGCACCAGGTAGAAAATCAAAGGCACCAGAAGTCCTGCCGCCCAGTAGACAATGGTACCCAGGGACAGGGAAAAAGCCGTATGAACCACAAATCCCCCCAGTCCCCAGGGAATAGTCAGCGCCAGCAGCCAGAGCAGCTGTTTTATGCAGTCTTTATTTTTACACATATTATCACCTCAATAGGTATATTGTACCACATGGGGGCAGCGTCCAATGAGAAAGGTTAATGACCCTTTGGGCCGAAGGGCTGCGGATTGCCGCCGAGGCAATGAATATGAAGTCAGCGCTGCAGAATAACCCTCCCGCAGCGCACAATCATTCCAACCAGAGCGAAGAATTCCGGTACCTGCTGATATCGATTCCTCTGCCCATAACAATCAGCCGGAAAAAAGTCTGCTGTCTGGTAATCAGTGGTCTTTGATTTCTTTCAAGCATAGGATTCCTCGGTAAGCGGATAGAGGAAAGCCGTCTCACTCTCCACCAGCCCTCCGCGAAAAAACCGTCCGGATGTCCGGACGGTTTCCATTATTTATTTATTTCTTTTTCCTTTTTTATCCGTTTTATCTTTCTTCCGCTTCTGGCGCATATTCTTTCCCTTGTGGCCCAGAGCTTTATGTTCCTTTTTCTTGGTAGGCTTGTACATGCCGGGGGTTACCACTTTCTTTTTCGGTTTTCCCTGTCTTACGCGCCGTACATTTCCCTTTTCATCGTAGCGGGTAATGGTTTCGGAAATGGATTTTTCCAGTTTTCGAAGGAGACTCCCATCTTCAGGGGTGGCATAGGTAATGGCAATGCCCTTTGTTCCTGCTCTTCCGGTGCGGCCGATGCGGTGGACATAGTATTCCAGATTTCTGGGAATGTCATAGTTGAATACGTGGGTAATGCCTTCCACATCCAGCCCCCGGGCTGCAATATCCGAGGCCACGAGAATCTGGGTTTTCGCCTTTTCAAATTCACGAATCACCTGGTTCCGCTGCCCCTGGCTCATGTCGCCATGGATTTCATCAACCACGAAATCTGTTTCTTCCTGCAGCTTGCCTGCAATTTCATGGGCTTCTTCCCTGGTATTGCAGAAAACCACTGCCATGTAGGGATTCATTTCCGTCAGATGGCGTACCAGAAGCTTGAACTTCCTTGGTTTGGTCGTTTCATAGACCCGCTGTTCCACTGTGGAAGCTGCCGTTTTTTCAGAAACATCGATAAAAGCCGGATGTTTCATATATTTCCTTGCCAGCCGCACCGCTTCTTCGGGCATGGTGGCAGAAAAGAGGAGAAGCTGCCGCTTTTTCGGCGTTTCATCCACCAGAGCTTCGATATCTTCCCTGAAACCATTGGCCAGCATCTGATCCGCTTCATCCAGGATTACCGTTTTCACCTGGGAAAGGTCCAGACTTTTCCTCCGGATATGGTCCAGAAGGCGGCCGGGTGTACCGATAATGACCTGGGGATCCCGTTTCAGCTTCTGCAGCTGGTTTTCAATGGTCCTGCCGCCGATGATATCTACGCCGTCAAGACCGAGCTTCAGAGCAAAGGGGCGGAATACGTCAAATACCTGCTTGGAAAGTTCCCGGGTGGGGGTCATGATGAGGACCTGGGTGGCGCCCCTGTCCTTATCCACCCGCTGGATAACCGGAAGCAGGTAGGCCAGGGTCTTGCCGGTGCCTGTCTGGGATCGACCAATCAGATCCTTTCCCTTAAAAATGGACGGGATGGAAGCCTGCTGGATGGGGGTGGGCATTTTAATCCCCTGCAGTTTCAAAAGGGCTGTCAAATCCTCTGCTACCCCAAGTGCTGCAAATGCGTTCATATATCCTCCTGTGACTGAAAAATAGGTATAAGGTATAAATTTCTTTTATTATATCATATGAAACCTTCTATGTTTGAAACAGGTCATTCCTCTTTTTTCACAGCCGGAAGGGTGAAGGATACGGCCGCTCCTGCAAGACCTGCCACCCAGAGAATCTGGAGGGCAGTCTGAAGGCCCCATATATCAGCTGCCCAGCCAACCAGGGGTGCAAACATGCCGCCCAGGGTGGTAGAAAGTCCCAGGGTCACGCCAGAGGCAAAGCCGGCATTTCTCCCCAGATAGGTCTGCCCCAGGATAACGATGGGACTATAGGGCATGAATACGGAAAGGGCCGCCGGAATCAGAAGCACAAAAGCCCATGTCAGGCTTTCTGTGTGAGTGAGAAGGAAATAGGCCGGTACCATGGAAAGAAAGGCCAGGTGAATGATCTTCAGAAATCCCATTTTATCTGCCAGCACACCGCCCAGATAGGTAAAGCAGGCCCCCAGCCCGAAAAGAATGGACAGCGCTGTGGTTCCCTCCCCTTCCGTGGCACCCAGTACGTGAATCCAGAGGAGCGGGATGAAGGTATTGCTTAAGGTAAATCCAAGAGAACGGGCCAGTATTAATACGGACAGCTTTCCAAAAGATATCCAGTCGTTCTTTCTTTCCACTCCCCCAAGAACCCGGGCTTCTTCCTTTTCCGCCATAGCCATGGCAGGGCGAAGGGAAGCCATGCAGCGGACTAAGGCAAATGCCATAACCGTATTAAGGATGCCGAAGACAAGGAGAGAATGGATACCCAGCCGGTAGGCGCAGAAACCTGCCAGAAGGGGGCCTATGGCAAACCCCGCATTGCCGCCTACAGAGAAGATTCCCATGGCCCGGCCTTTCCGGCTTCCGGAAATCCGATTCACCATAAGGGCCGCTTCCGGATGAAAAAGGGCACTGCCTATGCCGCAGCAGAGGGCTGACAGAAAAAGGGACGCATAGCCTGGGGCAAAGCCTGCGAAAGAAATAGCGGCCCCGCAGATCAAAGGGCCCAGCGGCACGAACCAGGGCTTGGAAACCTTATCGGAATAATAGCCAAAGAGCGGCTGCATGACAGAAGCAATGAGCACATTGGCAAAAACCAGCAGGCCTGCTTCCTGGTAAGAAAGGCCGAAGCGGGTAATGAAATAGGGAAGCAGCGCTGGTATGGCGCCCTGAGACCAGTCTGTGGCCAAATGGCCCAGAGCAAAAAAGTAGACCGATGGATGCATGGAAACCTCCTTTTTGCCTTTATTATATGGCAAAAGGAAGAAAAAATCCTGTGCATCCTTCATCGGAAAAGCATTTCCTTTCGGAACACAAAAAAACTTCCAAGCTCAACACTTGGAAGTTCATTTTTGAGTGGTGCGGTCGGAGAGATTTGAACTCTCACGGATTACTCCACTACCGCCTGAAGATAGCGCGTCTGCCAGTTCCGCCACGACCGCATATGAAGTTAAATAACAAGTAATTAGGAAATTGTGGTGCGGCTGGTGAGACTTGAACTCACACGATCGAAAGATCACTACCCCCTCAAAGTAGCGCGTCTGCCATTCCGCCACAGCCGCATATATGGTGCCTCAGAACGGAATCGAACCGTTGACACAAGGATTTTCAGTCCTTTGCTCTACCAACTGAGCTACCGAGGCAAAATTGTGGCGACCCGGATCAGATTTGAACTGACGATCTCCGCCGTGACAGGGCGGCATGTTAGACCACTACACCACCGGGCCGCACGTAAGTTACTTAATTAGTATACCCACCATCCTCTTTTTTGTCAAGGGAATGATGACTTTTGTCATTTATGGGTAAAAACGGGAGAAAATGGAAGAGAATCATAGTATACAGGCCGATTTTCCCAAACCCTTTTTGAACCTTTTTTCTTTTTTTGAAAAAAGTTTCCTGCGTAAAAGAGTCAGGGAGTCCAGGTCCATGAAACTTTCTTATGCCATGGACATCCTCCTTAATTAAAAATTTGCAGGAAAAGAACCGGGCTTTACCTTTTCCCCCTTAGGAACCACAAAGAAATCGTCGTCAAAGGTTCCTCCAGCAATCTTCCGCAAAATACCGTAACCGCCATGAACCATATGAAGATCCGCCTGGAGCAGGTCTACCATAGGCTCGATGTATTTCTTCACCGGCTCCACATCATAGCAGCCGGTATCAATAATATAAAAATCATGAATTGGCGCATAAATCTTCTTCAGATAACCATGAGCTTCGTCTCGGCCCATCTTTTTCTCCAGCTTTTCCATATCAATGGAGGATTCCTTCATGAACTCCATCCAGCTTTCCGTAAGAAAAACGCCATGCATATCCCGCTTCAAATCGGCCAGGCTGTCTCCGGAAAGAAGGATATCGATGCAATCCCTGGTTTTCGGATATACCAGAGGCGCCGAAGAAGCGGCGATTCCTATATTTCCTCCGCCGCAGCCTGTGGTGCACACCACGATTTTTGATACATTGTAAAAATGATCGATCTTATCCTGCACATAATGATGAAGCACCTTGGGATCCCGGTGAAGACCGGGCGGCATGAAATAGACCACGCTGTCTGACTGAGCCTCTTTCATCGCTTCTTTCAGTTCTCCTGCCAGTGTAGGGCAGGCAAGAATGACCGTCTGATTTCCCATTTCATATCACCTCAGCATATAAACAAAAGCTGCCCACATAAGAACCGTGACAGCTGCGCCCAGAAACAGAATCATGCCCTTTCCATTCCCCCATCTGCCATCAGACACCACGCTGCCAAACTGGGATTTTGCGCCATCCAGAAAAAGGAGAATGGCAAAAGCGGCTGCCTGGGCATAGAGAAAAAGAGAAAGGTTTTGATTTTCCCCCTCAGAAACAGTAATCAGAATACAGGGCGCCAGAATCACCGCCATGCAGAAGAGCTGAAGGCCCTGATACCACAGGGGATAGCGCCGCTCAGGCCCCTTCTTTTTGACTGCCATCCAGCTCCAGATCGTCATGAGGAAGCCCAGGGCAAGAAAGATAAAGTTAAATTCATCCATAAAAATCGCTCATTCCGATATCGCTTTCAGAAAAGAAATCAACATAGAATTTCCTGTCCTTATTGTGGCATACACAAAAAGATTTGTAAATGACAATTCATCCATGCTCTTCTGAAATCAAAGAAGTCCTCTGTCTTCATCATCTGAGCAGGGTCTCAGATGTCCCAAAGCCAAAGTCTGCTTGTAGAAATTCTGTGTTCGCCCCGGGAAGACGGCTGATTCCGGCCCGGTAAAGCCCATCCAAAAGAGGGTTCCTTCCATAAGAAATGTCTGCTTTTAAAGGACTGCTTTTTTCTCTTTAAATTTACAGCACAAAAAACTTCCTGTCATCCCGCGATTCACGCGCCAATCTTCAAGGGGCTTCATGAGCCTGCCCCTCAAGGGATGTCAGGAAGTTTTTCATTTGAAATTCGGCCGGCCTTTGAGGGAAGAATCATATTAGAATCCATAGGCCTCCTGTCTTCCATGGATTCGCGCCGACAGGAGGAATCGCCCATGTTTTCCGGGCCTTTCGTTCCCTCTGCTCATATAGTCAGAGATAAAGAAAGAAATTTCATTTCTCATCTTCCTGCCGCCCGAAACTCTTCATTTGACACCTCCTGTCACCTATGCTATAGTTAGACTTAATTACAGACATGCGATGAAGAGAAGAGTAGGCAGATGACAAGGCCAAAGAGAGCTCCCGGTGGTGAGAAGGGAGTGCCAAAGAGCTGCTGAAGATGGACTCTGAGCAGGGAAGGCCGAATGATGAGGCATCCCGGGTGCGCCCGATACAGCGCTCAAGTATCAAGGCCTTATGGCTGGCGTACCTATAGAGGTTCATGCAGCAATGTATGGATAAAATTGGGTGGTAACACGAATCTTTCGTCCCTTTAGGGATGGAAGATTTTTTTATTTTAAGGAGGTTTTATGCCTTTCTATAATGGAACTTTATTTGAAATAGACCGGAAGGAAATGCTCCGCTATGCAGGCATGAATCCCAAAGGTAAGAATTTTCCTGAAGAAGCCATACAGAGTGCCATACAGGAGGCGCTGGCACTGGCGGAGCCTAAAGGCATCTGGCAGGTGATCCCCTATTCTCCTTCTGAAGGAAAGATTGAAGGAAATCCGCCTCTGGTGCTGTCCGGAAACAGCATCCGTCACCATCTGGCAAATTCCTGGTCCACCGCCGTGCTGGCGGTGACTGTGGGTGATGAAATCGAAAAAGCATCGGATGCTGCCTTCAAGTCGGGAGACTATGTACGGGGTCTTCTTCTGGATGCGGCGGCCACTACCGCCACCGAGCATCTGGCAGACCAGGTGGACCGGCTCATCCAGAAGGAAGCTGCAAAGGACGGGCAGAAAACGGTATGGCGCTTTTCTCCGGGCTACGGAGACTGGCCGGTGACCCAGCAGAAAGATTTCTGCCGCCTCATTGAAGCAGATAAAATCGGCATCCAGGTGACAGACCATTCCATGCTTTTTCCAAGGAAATCTGTGTCCGCCATCATCGGCATTTCCCAATGCAGCCAGCGCCCGGCGCCGGCCAAATGCCGGACCTGCTCCCTTCTCACCTGTCCCTTCAGGCGTTAAGTTAGAACAGAAAGTCCAGTGCATTTCACAGCATCGGAATTTCAGGAATCACTTCTTGAAAATATAACTTTCATAGTCCATCATATAACATAGAAAAATCATATGTCACAGAAAAGGAGTGCTTTATGATACTATTTGACGGCGGCATGGGTACCATGCTGCAGAAATTCGGTCTTGAGGCAGGAAGCTGCCCCGATTATTACAATATTTCCCACCCTGACGTGGTACAGCAGATTCACAGGGCCTATATGGAAGCTGGGAGTCAGTTTATCACCACCAATACCTTCGGTTCTTCTCCGCTGAAGCTGGCCGATTACCATTTGTCAGACAAGGTGGAGGAAATCGCTGAGGCTGCAGTGCGGAATGTGCGGGCTGCCTGCGGAGACAAAGTGAAAGTGGCTGGCGACATGGGCCCTACAGGAAAATTCATCAAACCCATCGGCGATTTGTCCTTTGACGAAACCTGCGAAAATTATTACCGGCTGGCCAAAGCGCTGGCCCAGGCAGGAGCAGACTGCCTCATCATTGAAACCATCATTGATATCCAGGAAATGAAGGCCGCCCTGATAGCAGCCAAAGAAGCGGCCAGCCTCCCTGTGATCTGCCAGATGACCTACTCCGAAGACGGCAGGACTATTCCAGGCACAGACCCCGTTACTGCCACCATCCTTCTGGATGCCATGGGTGCGGATGTCATCGGAGCCAACTGCTCTGTAGGTCCTGACAAGCTGCTGGAGGCCGCCCGCCAGATGGTTTCCGTCACCAATAAGCCTGTGATTATCCAGCCCAATGCAGGCATGCCGGTACTGGAAAACGGAGAAACCCGCTTCCCCCTGGGGCCGGAAGAATTTGCATCCTATGCGCCGGAATTTGCTAAAATCGGCGTATCCTACCTGGGCGGCTGCTGCGGCACCACGCCGGACCATATCCGGAAAGTGGCAGAGGTGCTGAAAGATGTCCCCCTAACTTTGCCGCCGAAAGTGAAGCCCTTCACCGCCCTCACTTCCCGGACAAAAACCGTATTCATCGGTGACGACTATGCCCCCGTCAAAATCGGGGAACGAATCAACCCCACGGGAAGAAAGAAAATGAGAGAAGATATCCAGAAGGGCAGCTTCGTTTCCGTCAAGAAGGAAGGGCTGGCAGAAGTGGCTGCCGGTGCCGATGTACTGGATGTGAATATGGGTGTTCCCGGCATCGACCAGAGAGAAGCCATGGAAACAGTCATTTCCCAGCTCTCCATGCTCTGCCCGGTACCTCTGTCCATAGACAGCACGGACCCGGCGGTGCTGGAAAGAGCGCTGAAAGTATACCCCGGCCGCCCGCTCATCAATTCCGTCAACGGCGCCGATGATGAAATTCTTGAAGAGGTTCTGAAACTGGCCAAAACCTATGGTGCCGCCGTACTCTGCCTCCCTCTGGAAAAGGGAAATCTGCCGAAAACGGCGGATGAACGGATACGCATTGCCGCTGCCATTATTGACAAAGCCCTCAAAGCAGGCCTTCGAAAAGAAGACCTCCTGCTGGACCCCCTGGTGCTGACCATCGGCTCCTCCGACACCGGCGCCAGAGAAACGCTGAAAACCATTTCCTTATATAAGAAGGAATTCGGTCTTCCCTGCGTTATGGGCACAAGCAACGTTTCCTTCGGCCTTCCTGCCCGGCCCCGGATTAATGCGGCCTTCCTCACCATGGCCTTTGCCTGCGGCATGAATGCCCCCATTATCAACCCCCTGGACAAGGATATCCAGGATGCTTTCATCAATGCCAGACTGCTTCTGGGCTTTGACCCCGGCGCCAGGGATTTCATCAGGGCCGCTGCCCTTTCTGAAGAGCCGAAAGCGGAGAGTGCCCCCTCTGAAGACCTGCCGCCGCTGGAAAGAATCAAAGCTGCAGTAAAGAACGGAGAAAAAGAAGAATCGGCCGCCCTCATCAAAACACTGCTGGACAGCGGAATTTCTTCGGAAACCATTATCAAAGAGGGCCTTACCGCTGCCATGACGGAAATCGGAGACGGCTACGGTGCCGGAAAAGTATACCTGCCCCAGGTCATGATGGCGGCAGAAGCCATGCAGGCCGCTTTCAAAGAATTGAAGATAATCCTTCCTGAAATGAACAGCTCCGCCAAGGGTACCCTGGTCATCGGCACCGTCAAAGGCGATATCCACGACCTGGGCAAAAACATTGTAGCCGCTCTCATGGAAAACAGCGGATACCGGGTCATTGATCTGGGAAAAGACGTGGATCCAGAGGTCTTCGTTTCGGCAGTCAAAGACCATCATGCAGATCTGGCCGGCCTCTGCTCCCTCATGACCACCACCCTGCCGGAAATGGAACATACCGTGAAAGCATTAAAAGAAGAAACCCCCGGCGTTAAAATTCTCGTAGGCGGCGCCGTGGTTACCCAGGATTATGCCAGCCGCATCGGCGCGCCGAACTACTGCAGAGACGGCATCGCCGCCGTTAAAATAGCAGACCGGCTGACAGGAAAAGAGGAATGATTGATGAGTACATTAAAAGAAAAACATAATCAGCATATATTTACCATCACTACGGAACTGGACCCGCCCAAAAGTGCCTCTTCCTCGGTCACAGAAGCGCAGGTAGTCAAAGTCGCCCCCTATGTGGACGCCGTAAACATTGCGGACTGCCCTATGGCTAAAATGCGCATGAGCCCCATTGCCCTTTCCTCCATCATCCAGAGCCGCTATCAGGTGGAATCCATTTTCCACCTCACCTGCCGGGACCGAAATGTCATCGGCCTGCAGGCGGAACTGCTGGGTGCCTACGCCCTGGGAGTCCATAACATTCTCACCCTCACAGGGGATCCACCTTCCATCGGCGACCACCCCGATGCCAAGGGAGTCTTTGAAGTAGACTCCACCGGCCTCATCGAAATCGCCAAAGCCCTGAACGAAGGCCATGACATTATGGGCCATGAACTGGGAGAAGCAGCTGACTTCTACATCGGCACCACTGCCAACCCCGGCGCCGATGATTTGGACAAGGAAATCCGGCGGCTGGAAGGAAAGAAGAAGGCCGGCGCCCAGTTCATCCAGACCCAGCCCATTTACGACATCCGGCAGGCAGAAAATTTCCTTGCTGCCGCCAAAGACCTTTCCCTTCCCATCCTCTTCGGCATTGTCCCCTTAAAGAGCTTCAAAATGGCCAATTACCTGAACAGCCATGTGCCCGGCATCTTCATCCCGCCGGCGGTGATGAAGGCCATGGAAACGGGAGGCCGTGAAACTGGCATCGCCCTTTCCAGAGAGCTGGTACAGGCTTTAAGAGACATCCACGCCGACGGCGCCCATCTCATGCCGGTAAATGATGTGGATGCAGTGGCAGAAATCTGCCGAACTGATAAATAAATAAAATATCCGTAAACCAGAAAAGCAGCATCTCCCAGGATGCTGCTTTTTCATACCCACCTCAAAGGTTCTTCTTTTTTTTCTTATTGTAATACCATATACCGACATAAATCAGGGTGATCAAAATGATGAGAATAGTCAGGCGGAAAGCATGCTCCTCCATATTGACCACATCATGTCCCAGCACCACTTCCATAGCCGTGGATGGCAGCTTGCCGATGAGACAGCCCAGGGCGTAGGAGCGGAAATGCATGCTGGAAAGGGCCGCAATAGCCGTGACCAGACCATTGGGCATATAGGGAATGGCTCTGGCAGCCGCCATGGCCTGCCAGGAATCATAGGAATCCAGTTTTTTCAGCGTTTTACTCTTATTGATAATATTCATAGCCATGCCCCGGAAAAGAGTACGCATGACATAGAAGGAAATAAGGACTCCCACCGTTTCCGCCAGCCAGGAAATGATAACACCCCAGAAAAGGCCGAAAATCAGTCCATTCGCCGTGGAAATAAAAATGGATGGAAGAAATCCGACGATATTGATGACCACATCAATGAAAAAGCTCATGAAGGCAGCATAAATACCAAAGCTGTGCAGGTACGCAATGGTGCCTCTCAGATCTCCATCCTTTGACAAATGATAAATGGTAGGGTAAAAAGTAGGATCAAAGAAATGGATAGCCGCCAGCACCAGTATCAGCAGCGCGAGAACAGAGAGGCGGAATTTCCGCTCCCCCTTCTCATTCCAATTTCGATATCTCATAAAAGGCCTCTGTTATATACAGAATACGTAAAAAGCAGAGGGATAGACAGCTTCTAAAGCAGAATAGATTCACCTTTACAAATTCTCCATCCAGACAGAAAACCGTTTTCCCTTTTTCTATATTATTATCTGCTATTTTATAAATATATCATACCATTGTTTTAAATAAATTTAAATCCCATGCTTTTGACAGCGTTCCTTTTATGATGCGAAAAAGCATCTGCCTGCGCAGGCTCCCTTAGGGCAAAAGAAAAAGCAGACCTTTGGCGTCTGCTTTTTCACTGCTCCCGAAAGTTCGGTCAATGACTGCTTTCACAGATTTCGTCCGCATAGCTGCGGATTGTATCAGCCATATCTTTCCGGTCCACTGTCTCCATAAACCGTTTCGGACGATTTTCCAGCTCTCCCAGCTGTTTAGGAACGGGAATGCCCGTTTTATCTGCAATTTCACGGAGCGTATCGTAGGGACTTTCCATTTCTTTAAGTCCAAGTGCTTTGGCTACTACGCCAGGAAACTTGTATGGATGGGCCGTACTGATAATGACAGTGTGGGAATGACGGGGAATTTCCCCTTCCCTTCTCAAATGGTCATAAACCGCATAGGCCACAGCGGTGTGAGGATCCATGAGATAATCATAGTTTTCGTACACCTCGCTCATGGCATGGGCCATATCTTCCGGAGAAGCCCAGCCGCCCATCATTTCCATGTCTGCCTTGGCAAAAGCCTCTTTGGAAACTTCATACTTTCCTTCCTTCTTCAGTTTGTCCATACTTTCCCTCACCTGCTCTGCCGAGCCTGTAAGGTAGTAGAGGAACCGTTCAAAATTGGAGGAAATGAGAATATCCATGGACGGTGCTTCGGTCATGTAGAAAGGACGGTTGATATCATATACACCGGTTTCAAAGAAGTCCGCCAGTACTTTGTTTTCATTGGAAGCGCAGATCAGCCGGCCAATGGGTGCTCCCACCTGCTTTGCCAGCCAGGCAGCCAGGATATTGCCGAAATTGCCGGTAGGCACTACCACGTTGAAAGATTCATGATCACCGATGGAGCCATTTTTCAAAAGCTTCAGCCAGATCCATACATAGTACACCACCTGAGGCAGAAGACGGCCTATATTAATGGAATTGGCGCTGGAGAAAAGAACACCCTTTTCTGCTTCCTCTTTACGAAGGCTGCTTCCGAAAACCTGCTTCAGCGTTCCCTGGGCATCATCAAAATTGCCTTCAATACCCACCACCTTCACATTGCTGCCCAGCTGCTTCTGCATCTGATCCTTCTGCAGCGGGCTGACACCATGGGAAGGATAGAAAACCATAATATGGACGCCCGGCACATCGCGGAATCCCTCCAGAGCTGCTTTTCCCGTATCACCGGAGGTGGCAGTCAGAATCAGGATTTCCTGGTCATCCTTTTCCTCTTTCTTTGCATATACAAGAAGATAGGGGAAAAGAGACAGCGCCAGATCTTTGAAAGCACAGGTCCTGCCATGGAACATTTCCGCCATGGAAAATGCCTGGGACAGGGGCTTGACCGGTACAATGTCTTTTGTTTCAAAAGTACCGGTATAAGCACTGTGAGTCAGCTTTTTCAGCTCTTCTTCCGGAATATCCGTGAGGAAATGGGACAGCACGAACGCTGCCAGCTCCTCATAGGTCATATCTTTCAGTTCATCTGCATGAAGAAAAGGAGCAGGGAGAAATTCCGGCACATACAGACCGCCGTCATCAGCCAGCCCTTTCACCAGCGCCTCTTCTGCCGTTACTGTTTCATTACTTCTGGTACTTCTGTATTTCATAGGACACCTCCGAAGAATTTTTCCCGTTTGCATTTATTCTATCATAAATGGCAGGGGAGAGACAGGGCCTTCTGTGGGGCCCTGCCTTCCCCATGAGCGTTTTCAGGTGCTATGGCCCTGGGCAGCCGATGGGGAAAATTGCTGTTTTACAGCAGCAGTTACAAAGCAGCCGCGCCATCACTTTCATCGGTACCCCCGCTGCCAGTCCAGTGGAGCCAGGTATGACAGGCAATAAAAAAATCCCACGAAAACTCGTGGGATGTAAGTTCTTGGTGGACCATCAGGGTTTCGAACCCCGGACACCCTGATTAAGAGTTGCATCTGTAATATTTTTCGATTTCTGTACTAGCTGAATTCTTCGATAAATACTGGCTTCTCCTTTGAACCCACGATTCTACCGCAAACAATTTCGAGACCATTTGGTAGAAGATTTGGTAGAAAGGCCACAGCTACTTTCCTTCGATTTTATCGCTGATGGCAGTTACCGCCATTTTGCTTTCTTCATCTTGTTCCTTTTCGAAAAGGAACTGAACCTTGTCGCTGGTCTCTCTTATCAACCCATAGCGCAGAGCGAGGCGGAATATGAAATCTTTTTCCAGCCTGCTCCGCAGCTTTCCAAGCTCTTCTCTTAATATTTCAATTGTTTTTGTAGATTTATAATAATTGCACATTCGACATGCCGGGGCCCAGTTTGACTCATCATCTGCACCCCCCAGATACAACGGTTTGATATGATCTACCTGCATCTCATCATAACGAATTTCCTTCCCACAATAAGCGCACTTCCCGCCATACCGGTTATACACAGACAGCCGCTGTGCCTTGGTAATCTTTCTCCTTTTCATGCCATCACCACTCAAACACCGTATACAATACACTTCCACCTTTCGGTTTCCCCGTCCAATCAAAATAGACAAGGCCTTCGACCTTGCCCGCTTGATATCCAGCTGTAAAGTAGCTTTTGTCATATATGTAGGAGGCCCCGGCCTTTAGTTTATGTGCCTTTCTGAGGTTGATTTTATAGACATCCACCTTTTGTTCCTTATCATTTGCTGCGACTATGGTCCTATCAGATTTCTCAACAGCCGTAGCTGGCAAAGACTTATCCTTACTTTCAATCTGTTTGGCGGCACTTTCAGCGGCTTTCTGGATGGTTGGTGCTTGGACATAATATGTTACTGCCGGGGTCTGTCCGGATGATGTTTCGATTTCTCGGACAATTGTTTGCGCCGCAGGCTGTGTTACATGAATCTCCCTGGCAACTGTCTCCGGCTGCTGCACTTGTTCCTGGGTTAATACTTTCGGCTCATACCTATCTTGATATTGGGCCTCTTTATAGATTATTAATCCTCCTATTGCCATTGCAGCCAATAATATAAGCGTTTTCAGAACCGCATCCAACTTATAATCACTCATCATCCCACCCGTCGAATCTCATAAGATTGTTGGCATTAATTGTAGCTATGATTTTATTTGCATACTCAGGATCGGTAGCGTAGATCGGTGCCATGGCTCTGACGAATTCTTCCACGTCCCAGGTGTTGTGCCATGTTTCCAAAGCCTCTGAATAAGCAGGCTCTTCTGTCATAAGAACACACCAGTCTCTAATGGCATCTTCCAGGCTGTCATAGGATTGGAACCTAGCTGTAGTATCATAATACCCCACGTCCGGTGCCCACTCCTTGGTGCTTCTCTCTACATAGTCCCCTTCCCCATTATATTTTCTTCCGAAGTAGTTATAATTCCCAATACAATATTTCCCCCACCCGGACTCAATGGCTGCCTGCGCAATACAGACAGATGCTGGCAGGTTGTGATCGGCACAGATCATCCCTGCGGTATTTCCAATAAAACTGATAAATTCATCCGGTGTCATTTGTATTCCCTCCCTTTCACATTCCCATTTTCCTTCGAATCAATGTGGCCAGCCCATGTACTGCTGATACTCCTGCGTCATCCAGATTCTCGATGATGCTCAGCACTTCCGTAGATGCAAGATACGCCACCACCATCTGTGCAAAATTGACATGCCCACCAATCAGGATATCTGCCAGGCCACCTGCCATGACCAAAAGAATATATACAATGATTTTGCCAGCAAACTGCGTCTTCATTTCGTGGGAATTGATTATCCTGGCCTTATGGGCCGCCGGAATGGCCTTGATTGAATCTACTAATGATGGCGTTTCGACTCCCTCTGCTTTAAGCATCTGGTAAGATAAAGCAATGAACTTTGCGAATAGGTCCAAAGCCACCACAAGAGTGAATGCCGTAAATAGAGTAAGATGCCTAGATAATGAAATCAGCACCACACCTCCCAGCAGCTTTAGTGGCCATCCATCCGGAATCGCACAAATGGCTTTGTCTGCGTATACATAGATCTGCCCCATAAAGTCCATCATGTCTTATCCCCACTGCTATTAGTCTTTTCCTTATCTTCGGATTCAGCGGCCGCCATGGCATCGATAATCGCATTGTGAGGGCAATCGTCCCACGGGCACCGTCCGTCATCGTTCAGTACATTTCCGCAATATTCGCAAAATTCCATAGTCTATTCCTCCTTATGCGTTCTTAATCTCGGTACTCATAGCAGTCAATACCGATTTGTACTGGGCATCAATCTTGCTGGTATCCGCTCCCAGCATGGCAGCCTTGACTCTGGCCTCCACCATGGAATCAATCTGCGTCTGGTACTTAGCTTTAATAGTTGCAATGGCAGATGCTTTCTTTTCCGCCGCCGTCGGCTCCGGAGCCACATAGGCAGCAGGCTTGCCATCGGTGCCGCGGATGTATTCACCCGATACATACTTGTCATAATCTTCAGCGCCGATGATTTCGACTACAGTCGCATCGCTGAAAAGACTCTTACCTTTTTCGATAAGAGCCGTCAATTTGTCTTTGTTTTTATCTTTCGTCGGGTTGAAATCGCAGATGATTGACCCCACTCGCTTGCCGTCTTTGTCAAAGCCAGCACAATAGTAATCTACGTTTGTTGCACTCATACTTTCCTCCTATACTGAATTCGAGGTGATATAAAATGAGAAAACCTAATGGATATGGAACTATCAAAAAACTATCTGGAAACAGGAGGAGGCCTTTTGTATTTCTTGTCAGCGAGCATGGCCATCAGAAGCCTGTTGAATACTTTCCTACGCAGATAGAGGCGGAAATCTTTGCTGCTGATTACAACAAATTTCATCGAAATACCTCCCTTGCTGACCATCGTATGACTTTTGAAGAATTATATTGCAGATGGCTTCCCAGACACATTGCGGATACGGATCCATCCGCCAGCGCCATTTCCGGATACAGCAATTCATTCCGGCATTGCTCATCCATCCATGGAATGGCCTGGGCTGACATCAAATACCCTGACTACCAACGCATCCTAGACAGCATGAGGAAAGATGGTTTGTCTTATTCATCACTGAAGAAAGTCAGGTCATTAATCTCACTCATGACTGCCTATGCCGGAAAGATAGAAGCCGGAGGGAAAAATTATGCTCCATTGCTCTCCCTGGGCCGCAACCATCCGGTTAGGCCACACAAACCATTCAGCCGGCAGAAGATAAACAGGCTATGGAAGATAGCCGATTACCCTGGCACCGATACTGTGCTGATTCTCCTATACACTGGAATGAGAGTAGGTGAAATGCTCCATTTGCTGAAATCAGACATCAATCAGAAACAGCAGCTCATCCGCATCACTCGCTCGAAGACTGAAGCCGGCATCCGCACCATCCCCATCCATCACAGGATCCAGCCAATCATTTCCATCCGGATGCAGTCACCTGGTCCTTATCTCATTGCTGATGAATCAGGGAAGCCATACAGCTATGCCAGGTACTGTGCCATGTGGCGAGAAGTAATGGATAAAATCCATGCCTCTGGTCACACTACTCATGACTGCCGGCACACTGTTGCGACTCTTCTTGATAACGCTGGCGCCAATGAAACTGCAAAGCGCAGAATCCTGGGCCATTCCGGCGGAGATATCACTGAGCGAGTTTACACCCACAAAGGCATCCGACAACTAAGAAAATGCATCGAGCTGCTGAAATGACTTGTTACTAATACGCTACCAATAGATTAGCGTAATGCTCCAATATCATCGAATTAGCCTTGGTTGTGCTTCTGTTACTAGTGATACCTGAGATATCAGCAGAAAGGCCAGCATCCGTAGGTTTTAAAAGACTTGGATACTGGCCATTTCGGCTATAGACATAATCCTGAAAATTTCAAAAATCGGGAAAATGTTATGCGAAAGATGATTCTATCAAACTATATCCGATTCTTTGAACAGTGGGGAAGCGCTTCAAAAGGAACAGTGACTTACCCCGTATCTTTCTCAAAATTTTGCATGGTTGTTTTAGGCCCATGGAAAGGCTCTACCTCCACAGATGTTCCATATCACGGGGCAAAGAATAACTCTACTTTTTATCTTGGAACCGACAATAGCGATTGGATTGCGATAGGAGCATGAACAGTGGGGAAGTGCAACTGGCGGCGGAAATTTCACAATACCAATGAACATTGATTTTTCTGACTGCATGTTGTATGCAAATGTGATTAATGTCGGCCAGCTCAGCTTAACTGTGGATTGGCAAATATGGACTCGAAGCACCAGCTCATTCATGGTTTATTCGTCAAAAACAGGAAGACTTGGATGGCTCTGGATGGCGATTGGGAAATGATTGTGCGCTTATTTCCCGATTACTAACCATCTGATCTTTGGATTAGTCATTGAAAATGATGCTACGGCGTGAGTTTTGATTGTTGTTAAATCACCATTTGACCAATGGAAAACTTCCCAGTTTTGTTCTGTTCCCCCATCTACAATTTCAGACAAGCTAGCCAATACTGCTGTGCTTAAAGATATGGGCAAAGACGCAGAGCCGCTTGAAACAACATTAGCACTAACAGATGGGCATGTTATAGTTCCCCACTGTATAATTAAGCCCCCAAAGAATGATCCAAGACAAACATACCCATTCTGTGCGATCGAATACTTCACGCCGCTTGCGGTCAGAACCAATTTGAGCAGCTGTCCGAACCAGCTATTTGTCTGCAGGGCCGTCACTGCCGAGATTGTTGTCGTAAGAGCCAGCTTCTTTACGATGTCATCGCCGAGGTTCTCGATTTTTTCGAAGAGCTTGAAACGGTTTTCATGGGCATCTGCCGCCTCATTATGGGTCTTGAGGTCTGTCAGTTTGGCAAAGAGCTTAAAGAGATTGGAATGGGCGTCATCACTGGTATTGTGCTTTTCTACGGTTTCATTGACGTCACTTACGTGGGCGTAGACGATTGATGGATCTACATTTACATTCACATTGGCCGAGGAGCTGACCACCAGGCTCACTTCCAGACGATTCTCGTCGGAAGGAGTATCCTTGGATGGAATGAAATCGTAATCATTCCCGGCATTGCTGTATGCATACAAGGTCTCTTCCCCGCTATCCAGCTTTGCGAATACGCCAAATTCCCTGGATACAAATCCCTGTTCAAGGCTGGTGTTGGACGTATCGAAGGTCAGGACAATCTTCTCCGGATTGGAGTCATCCTTCTTTGTAATGGGAAGCGTCATCTTCGGCGCCTTCAGGTCGGTGAATTTAGAGATATCATCGTTGGCATCCAATGCACCGGATCCGAGCTTGCCGCAGGTAAAAGTAAGCGTGTGAGAATTCTGAGCCTGTACAAGCATCTGCAGGCCTTTTGCTGTGAATGTTAAAGATGGGAATTTAGCCATGGTTTAGTACCCCCCGATATGGGAATCAACTTATAATTATGAATTACACTGCCGGCACAATAGATTTCACTATCTTTGACTTCCTTGTGTGATGTGCTGGCCATATCAATAGATTCTTTGAAATAGGACTGTACGACTCCTGCACCATGATACTGGAGCTCGCCCCTTGTTATCGTTATGAGCTTGTATCCCAGATGGGCCGGGAGCCACATTCTTACCGATTTCCTGAGACCCGCATAGTCTCTTACCTGACCGCCATGGTAAAGGATTTCTATCCGGTATTCCGCCGGATAGCTCAGAACCTCCCCCTGCACATCAAACAGGTAGGAGTCCACCAGCTTTGTCAGGAAATTCTCATTGACCACAGCCGGCTTGATGAGCTTTGACTTGATGGTGGCTCTGCGGGATGAATAACCCAGACTCTTATCTGTAGGGATATCAAGGAACTTTTCCCAGTCATCGAGCCCCCAGGTAGCCGCATCTACGAAGGCCTGGTCCCGCAGGTCCAGCAGGGCCAGCCGCTGCCTGTCATGCTCTTCAGAATTGGCATCAGCTATGGCCTTGAAATTCGGATCATTAGAAAGGAAAGCCGGTAGATAGCGGGTGATATCTACTTTCTCCGGCCTGCGAAGTAAGCTTTCAGGAAGCTTCATGTGCTCACCTCCAACGTCCCCAGCCTCGGCAGGTAACCGGTCTGCAATGTGATATTGGCGATGCCGCCATTGATTTTCAGCGTATCGTAGTCGGTAATAGCGCCGCTGTTCAGCATGCACTTCCCAATCTGTGCGATAGAAACATATCCGGCATCCATGCCCACAGTGATGAAATAGGCATTCAAGGATTTCGTGATTTCCTCCTTGTAGATGTCTTCATGGCCCTCTGCCACCTTCACATTGGCCGTCACATTAACGGCCAGGTAAGCCGGTGTATCCACCGTGACCGCTGCGCCGATAGGCCGCACGGTCTCGATGTAGTCGAACACCTTTTTCCGCAGTTCTTCGCTGGCAGCATTATTGTCGGCATCGGTGATATATACTTTCACCGTCCCGTTGCCGTTCCAAAGCGGCACCACCAGAACATTTCCCACCCCGGGGATGGAGGATGCCCATTCCTGGTAATGGTAGATATTTCCGGAAGTGGCAGGAGTCCGCACATAGATGATGAGCCGTTTCAGCAAAGCCTCATCGGTCTCCTCACTGAACCCGTCATGGGCTGCTTCCGCATTGGATACGGAGGAAATCCCCGGAATATTGACGGGAATCTTTGAAATAACACCCGCCGCCACATTCCCTGTGGTTCCGGCATTTCTGGCTTCTATGGGTACATCGACCGCTCCGCCGGAAGGTATCACTGCTTTCTGTGTGGTGGCATATATAATACCGCTTTCTGTAGAGAAGAGGGATCCCAGAGGGATAATGCTCCCGGCCGCTCCCTTGACTGTGACTGTCCCCACTGCTTTGGTGGCTTCCTTCCGGTCTACCCCGAATTCCGCCGCCCTCATGGTGAGGTATTCACCCCAGGAGGTCTCTGCAAACATTGCCTTGTACGCCTGCTCCAGTTCGATTTCGACTTTCGAGAATTCCAGGGCATTGGCTGCGAGCATGTCATATTCGAAGGTCCCTTCGAATTTTGCGGCATCTGTCTTACTTTCTTCCTGCAGCTCTTTAAGGATGTCCGGCTGCTCTCTGGCCTGGTACATTTACACGCCCACCTCCCCATACACTGTTGTCAGTTCAATATTTACCACTGCCCTTGTCCCCTTCTGGGTAAAAGAAATCTTATCAATGCTCTTGATGTAAGGATTCACCATGAGACATTCCACAATCATTCGCTTCAGCTCACTGATCCTTTCCTGTACCCCCATCACCAGCCCGATGAATGGCTTGATTTCGATGCCATACTGCCAGGAATAGACCAGGTACTGGTAGCGTTCTGTGGCCAGGGCCTTGTAAATCCATACCTTCATGGCCTCATTGCCTTCCAGCAGGATGTGATGGCCTGACTTATCATAAAGAAACGTATTGCTGTCGAAATCCCAGGCGTATTCCTTGAATGTCGGCAGCTCCCGTTCTTCTTCTACCGCCTGTATCTGGGCATTACTGGCCCCCACAAAAGGATAGGCCTCACTCATGGTCTCACCCCGCTGTCTGCTATCCAATAAAGCTGGTTTCCTTCAAGGGCAGCTGAGCCCTCCAGCGGGATAACCAGCACCAGGGTCCCTTCTTTCAGCGTATCCGTCCATGTTTCATCGTTATCGATGGGATGGTTATGGGATTCATAGGCCGGGTCCCCACTGCCGCCTCCCCGGTAGTCTGTTTCACCCTTTACATGGCGGGTGTAGTTCGGCATCAGATAGCGGGATACCAGCACATCCTCCCGGGTAAGTTGGATGTTATTTACTTCCACCACGATATTCGGAGGAGGGGAGAGGACTTTCCCAATCTGCGCCATCTGCACCTGCTCATCTTTCCCAGCCTGGTGCATCATCTGCACAATGACAGCGGCGGACTGGCTGGCCGGTGGTATCTTATCCGCCATTGGACTCCACCTTCTCTTCCGTCATAATGTTCTCGAATTCCAGTTCAAGCTTCATCGTATGCATTCCTCCTTCGAAATGGTGGGAATCACTCTTAATCCAGAACTGCCCTTTGAAATACTGTTCCTGCACAGCGATAGAGTATGGCGCCACAATCCGATAGTCTCCCAGCATATCCAGCACCCCTTCCCGGTCCGGCCCATGAAGCAGGGATTCTATTTCCTGCTTGGCATTGGCCTTGGGGTTTGTCTTGTACACTTCCTGGACCATACCATACTTGGCCACCTCATCATCTTTGGTTTTATAGCCCGTCGCGTTTCCTTCGGCATCGGTGATCATGACCTGGTTCACTTCATTTTCGATGCTTTCGGAATACCGCTCATTGAGGACATTCGTGTAGCCGCTGGCCGTATAACCCTCGACCAGTGTCCCCTTTTCCACCACGTCCAGCTTATCGCCGTTCATGATGGCCGCATACTTCTTGCCGTTCTGCTTGGATGCCTCCGTATAGGCCATGAGGATAATCTGGTATCCTGACTTTCTCACAGCGATGAAAGACACCTTGGCTCCGGTCTTGGCAAGGCTTCCCACCTTCACCCCCAGCTCGCTGCACACAGAGGATGTGATGTCTTCCGGAGAGATATCGGTGAATTTCCGGGTAGTCTTGCTTCGATTCAAAATGAAAAGGATGTCATAAGCCAGCACAGTCACCTGTGAGGCCTGGACATCCTTTTCTATCTTGAATACGGTCCCCTGGAACCGCAGGTTCCCTTCTTCATCGTAACCATAGATGGTATCCCCGTTATCTACGGGGTGGTTGGGGATGTTCGGATCCCGATAGTCCTGCACCATGACGAACTGCAGCCGCCGGGCCGCCTGGAGGCGGGAACCCGACCAGTCGGATTTCTCCACCAGCCTTGTGATGTCATCCACCCTGCGCTCCTTTTCCCCGTTCTCTTTGGTAGCCGTATACTCGTGCTTGATAATCATTTGATCACCAGCCCCCGGAGCTTCGGCACCTCGTTGATGGCCAGGTCCTTCAGGTCATTACTTTCCACTATGCGGCGGAACTTGTTGGCGGCTCCATAGGCTTTCTTGGCCTTGTCTACGATGTCGCGGCACTGGGCCGAGTTGGATTTGGCCGCCTGCTTCTCCGGTGATGGCCTTTCCTTGAGCCCCGTGGAATCATCCACCTGCTTGTTGTTGTTGGCCGCCGGAGTATTGAGGTCCTTATACTCCACGAAGGACAGGGTGTAATACACATCATGGCTCCCATCCTGCTCCTTATAGTTGAAATCCATGATTCCCACCATGAGGTTCACCGTGGAATCCGTAATGATAACCCGCACAGGCTTCCTGAGCTCTTTCCATTTGGTCAGCATTTCTATGAAATATTCAGGTTCCTGTTTGTCCCCTACCACGAAAGGATAATTATGCAGCTGTCTGGGGAAGAAGGAACTGAAGGAGAGGCGCCTGGCCTTTGGCAGTCCAAATACCAGCGCTTCCCCTACCTGCTCCACATTGACCACCTTATTTCCCTGCCCCGTGCTCACTTCATAGGTGCGAGGCGTGACAGGGATGGTGATCTTCTCATAGAGGTCCTCCGCTTTCGCATTCTGCGGCGCTTCGGAAGCATCCTTCACCCGGGTCATGATGATCTGCCGCTTTGACGTGGTTCCTCCCAGAAGGATAGACGCAATATTAAGCGCCGTCCCGATGGCTCCCCATCCTGTCATACCTAAGCACCTCCATTATTTGCGTATGCCATTTCCAGTTCATTCCGGATAGCGTAAGCGATTTTGTCTACGTCCGCTTCTTCCCGGACAACGAATGTATTGCCGGTCACCGTGACGGAAGGCGCAGGGTTTGTTCCTGATTCTTTTACCTCCCGAGAGATGATCTGCCTTGTTTCGCCGGCAGGGTAGATGCGGCTTCCCTGCGGCAGGTCGATGAGTTCGCCGCCATGTTCGTTAATCTGCGCCAGACCGCCGCTGAAGCTGTAGTCCCCTACGGCATCCGCCGGAACTTCACCGGACGTATACTGGGCCGCCAGCTGTGGCGCCGACGATTCAATGGCATGGATTTTGGCTTGGAGAGGACCGACCACATTGGCCTCGAACCATCCGGCTATTCCATCCCATGCCCCTTTGAACGTGCTCGCCGCACCGGCCAGGGCACTTCCGATGGTATCTCCTGCATCGTAGGCATCCACGCCCATGGGTTCGCAGACCTCGGAATCATACCAATCCGGCACATCGGCCCACTGTCCTTTGATGGCATCCACAGCGCCCTGGAATATGCCTGCGATGGAATCCGACCGGATCTTTGCAGTCTCTTCCATGGCAGCTGTAGATTTGTCGAAGCTGTCATCCATCCCCATTTCATAGCCGGAAGGAGACAGCTCTTCCTTCATCGAATTCAGCCTGTCCATGCCAAAAGTGCCATTCACGACGCCATTTCCCAGGTAATGACCATAGAGGCCACCGCCTGCGCCTCCCAGTGCCGCACCGATGGCAGTCCCAAGGCCAGGGAGAATAGCTGTACCAATGGCGGCACCGATAGCCTGGCCTCCTGCCATTCCGATGAGCTCCCCGCCTCCTTTGATGGCAGCAGCTCCTCGCTCCTCCGGTGCGGCGCTGTATACATCGTACCCGGTGGCAAGTGCATCCAGTGCGAGCATGGTCCTGCCCAGGTATTTCCCTGTCCGCCCTGCGCCCCCTGCTCCGCCGGACTTCGTTCCGCCTCCGCCGGAGGTTACTACCGTACCGCCGCCGGAAGTTTTCCCATTCACGATGACTGTGTTGGCATTCACCACCATGTTAGACGCACCACCTGCGCCGCGCCCGGACATGCCCGGGGCAGACGTTCCGGTCACGCTCTTGATGGCATCTACCGCATTCTTACCGAGCTTGGCAATCCGATAGAGCCCGTAGGCAAGGGCGCCTCCTGCAAGGATAGAGCCTACCCCATCCAACTGGATGAATTTATTCTTCAGGTCAATGACCGCCTTGCCTACCACATCGAAGACGTCTCCAACATCCAGCCCGTCTTGGATGTTCTTGTTGAATCTATTAATAAGTTCCGTGACTTCCTGCGTGAAACTGCGAAGGCCATTGGATGTTTTCCCTCCCAGAAGGTTCGTCGTAAACACCTGCCATGCACTTGACAACATGGTCAGGTCACCGGCCAGGTTGTCCAGACGAATCTTTGCCATTTTTTCAGCAGATCCGCTGGATTCATCAATAGCTTTGGACAGGGCATCGAATTTATCATCCGATTCATTCACGATGGCCAGAAGGCCGCTCATGCCTTCCTGCCCGGCCAGTTCGGAAGCTACCTGCCCCTGCTGGGCCTCATTCAGTCCTTTGAAGGCCGTGCGCAGGTCTTTCAGCACTGTCTTCAGGGGCTTCATTTTCCCTGTATTCTTATCTATGGCCGTGAATTCCTGACCCAGCGTCCCGCTCAGCGTCGCCATGGCGTCGTTAACTTCTTTTGTAGGAGAAATGAGTCTGGTGAAGAGGGCCCGGAGCGATGTGCCGGCCATTTCGCCTTTGATACCGCCATCAGCCATGGCGCCGATGGCCAGGGCCGTATCCTGGATGGAGTACCCCAAAGCGCCGGCCAAAGGAGCCACATACTTGAACGTATACCCCATCTTCCCGACATTGGTATTGGAGTTCGTAGCCGCCGCAGCGAGTACGTCGGCAAATTCCGCCGAGTCCTTAGCCTCCATTTTGAAGGACGTCATAGCGTCGGTCACAATATCAGAAACGGAAGCCAGGTCTTCACCGGAAGCAGCTGCCAGGTTCATGATGCCAGGGAGACCGGAAATCATCTCATCGGTCTTCCAGCCTGCCATGCCCATGTAGGTTAAGGCCTGTGCTGCTTCCGTGGTGGTGAACTTCGTCTTAGCTCCCATGTCCAAAGCCGACTGTTTGAGCTTCTGGAATTCCTCATCCGTAGCCCCTGAGATAGCCTTGACGCCGCTCATGGTCTGTTCAAAGTCCATGTACCCTTTGATAGCGGCATAGATTCCCAGACCTACGCCGGCACCGCCCAGCATCTGCATGGACGTATTCATCACCATGCCGGAAGCAATATTCCCAAGACCATTGGTGAGCTTGCTTCCTCCACGCTGGACAACATTCACAGCAATATTCTTTGGCTTTATGCTGTCCAGGCGCCGCCGGATACGGTCAATGGCAGGAGTCGCCATGTCCCGCACCGATACGGTGGCCCGGTGGTTACCGCGGCCGAAGCGTCCCAGGGCATCGTTTGCTTTCTCGATTCCCCTGGCCGCTGCGGTTCCTGACCTCCCCAGGGCTTCCGTGGCGGAGGCTGCGCGCTTTGCGGAGGATGGCACTTCTTCCAGCGCATTCCGGAATCCGCTCACGTTCTTCTGTGCCGTCTTGATGGTGGCCGTCATGCGGTCCTTCATTTCCAGTACGGCACTCAGTACATACTCACTCATAGTTTCACACTCCGCCCCGTTGCAATCATTGAAGCTATATTCCCTTCTCTCTTATCCTCCACTTCCATGGCCGCATGGCAGAACATCTTGTCCACCAGGGGCAGGGAAAAGAAATAGGAAAGAGGATGCCCCCTGGAGACCATCCATGCGGCCGTGGCCGCCTCCCAGTCTCCTTCAATCAGTTTTTTAGGTCTTCATGGACCTTCTTCGGAATGTCCTTACCGTAGCCGCAGACTTCCATGATGGCCTTGGCAATGGATACCACTTCGCCCGGGTCAAAGAGCTTGTCGATAATATCCGTAGGCTCTGTGCATCCATAGGCTTCCTGCAGCTTCGCGTCCTTCAGGTTCGGTTCCACCACTGAATTCAGGATGACATAGCGGTCTCCATCCCCGTTTTCCATGTCCCTCGACTCGATGAAGATGGCCCTGGAGGGCTTCCTAATGGTGAATACCCCCATGGACGTCTTGATATCATAGCGGGCTTTTTTGGACGCCTCCCGGGCTTCCTTCCGCTTAATCAGATCAGCAACACTTACAGCCATAAATCCTCCTCTTATTCCACATCTTCAATGAATTCCGCATCTTCCGGAGTGAACCCGAATGGGAATTCCTTGCTGACCACTTCACCCTTTTTGAAGGTCATGAGGGTCAGCTCGTTGAACCATACATTATCCACAGAAATCCGTTCCTTCTGGCCGTCCACGGCATCGGGATCATCGATGAGGCCCACCAACGTAGCCCTTGGGTCATGGCCCGCCTGCCATTCTTCCAGATATTTCTTTACGTTCCGGTTAATGACCGCCTTCACAGTGAAGGTGCCGCTGCCGGTGAGGGAAACAATCTTGGAATCCTTGGAATTTCCGATGATCACGTCTTCACGGTCTGCGGTAACCTTCCCTTCGAAGCTTTCGATTTCGAAAAGAAGTTCTCCATCCCACCACAGTTTCCCATGGCTTCCGGCCCATCTACGACGTCCTCTGTATTTCACATCTTCTGCTGCTCTTGCCATTATTCACTGCCTCCGTTTCTTACATAAGGAATGTGCACTTCAGGTCTTCCATAGCGTTTACTGGGGTAATCCGTCCGGTCAGGTACACATGGGTTCCCGTATTGTACTCACGGATCTGCTGTTCCGTCAGGTCTGCCGGCTTGTCCAGGCCCTTCAGCGTGATGTAGTCCTTCTGGGCGTCCTCATCAATGTCCACCGTATTCACGGCAGTCTCAGATGCATCCAGTACATTGCCCTTCAGGCCTCTGAAATAGACCAGAATGGCGGCGATGAAAAGCATCTTGTGATTATAGTCATTGATAATCTTGCCCAGATAGCTGTGTTTGAATGTATCCCGGATATCATCGGCAATCATATCCACTGCTTCTACAATCTTGATGTAGCGGAAATCTTCACCCACATCGGTAGTGAAGGTGTGGAGAGAATTGCAGGCGCGGGCGATTTTTACACCATCGCCATCCTGTTCATCAAAGAGACAGAGCTGGCCCTTGCTGATGGAGTCATCAATATCTTCATAGGTATCGCAGTCCTCTACCTCAGCAAGCTGGTAGTACGTTGCGGAGCGGTCCAGAGAAAGGCCGCAGAGGATGCCCATGATGCGGGCCGTATACTGGGTAGCGGTATAGGTCAGGTACTTCGGTGTTTTGGATGTATCCACCTTGGATTCATCACCGCCGGCCGCTTCCAAAGCATCTGTATAGGCTGGGTTAACCACATGGATGCCGCCGGTGGTGAAGTTGATGATACCTTTATCATCTGCGGTTTCCACATTGGCCACTACAGCCTTGAATGTCTTATGCTTGTTATTCCGCTGCGCCACGATCCAGGTCACCAGGTCACCCTGGTCCGTTGCCGTGCCGGTAGGATGACAGATGTAGTTCCACTTCACCGTGGCAATCTGCTTCAGGATGTCCTGCTGGTTCAGGCGGGTAGTCCCATCAGTCACAGTCACCGTTGTCTTAGGCAGGGTGTAGACCAGCAGGCGGAGCGGAGTACCCAGCAGCGCTTTCTTGATCAGATCCACATTTTCCGCCGTGAGCCCGGTATCGGGAATATCTGTGACATCATTGATTTTGTAGAATTTGGATTCATTCTTCTCCTCGTTCTCCAGAATCATGACGCCGATTCCCCTGGCGCTTCGTGCAATGGCACTGACCGACTTGGTCTTGAATTCAATAAGGACCTGTGGCAGGCCGAATTTTTCAGCTTCATTAGCCATGTTATTTCTCCTTTCCAATGCTCAGAGAGAGATCTTCCATCGCCTCGTATTCCTCGCCGCTTTCCATGTCGGCATCGGTGAAATCGAGGCGGAAAATATAATGCAGCACCTCATCGTGTACCGTGGATTCCGCTCCCATAATGGTGATGGCCCTATCCTCCACATAGAAGACGGGGCGGATCGCCTTGTCCAGCTTTTCCGCCATATCATAGAGCACCATGCGGGACACCCGGCCCCACTGGTCTTCCTTCGGAATGTACTGTATATCGATTTCGATATCCCTGTCGGAGTACACATCATCCACCGTAGTCACGATAGGCTGCATTTCGACATAAAAATAAGGCGCATCGGCTTTTTCTACATTGTCGAAATGCACCTTTTCACCGGGGAAGTTCTTTTTCAGAATTCCCACGATCGATTTTTTGATACTTCTGTATGTAATCATCGGAGCAGCCCCTTCATGATGTCGCCGGCATCCTCCTTAAAGGTCTGCTCCGATTCCTGGAGCCCTTTATGGAGCATCTTGGCGCCCTTCACAAACCGCACCTTACCATTCGGTCCGCGGATCCATTTGCCGCCGCGCTTAATGCGGTGCCCGAATTCCACATGGGCCGCATACCGGGTATTGTTGTACACCCGGGCGCTCCCCTCACTGGCCTTCGTATGATGCCAGCCGTTTCGGAGAGTTCCCGTATCTACAGGCGTATTATCCTTGATTCGCCCTTCCAGGAGCTCCGCTTCCTGTGCCACGAACCTGTCCCGCACTTTGGGGCTTCTGTCCAGGATGTCCTGCAGCTTGGCCTCCAGCTGGTCGAATCCGAAAATATCGTCTTCCATTACGCTTCCTCCTTCACCCGTTTACAGTTGACTTCCTTATGGGATGGATAATCGAAGGCCTTCCCCGCCCGGAGAAGGAAATGCTGCCCCGTAGCGGTTTGCACCACATCCAAAATGTCATTGGCCCTGATGTCTGCAGACGGACTGCAGTATAGCCGCAGCCGGGTTTCGATCTCGTCGGCCCGGTCCGTCTGGTCTCCTTCTCCCATGATGGTGTAAATGGACAGATGGCAGGGCACCGCCTCCGCCACCGTTTCCACGGTGTAATCGTCGGCTCCTTCCTCATCTTCCTTCCCCACCTGGCGGGAAATGGTCACCTTATCGGTCCACATGACCTGAGCGAGCTTCTTTTTCAAAGCAGTATAATCGACTCCGTTCATAGCGGCCTCCCATCCTTATAAAAAGCCTCCTTCCGCTATAATAGATACAGTTGAAAGGGGGGTGAGAATTATGTCAAAAAAATATGATTTGCTTTCTGACACCGATATGAAAGATTTCTGGAATGACTTGGAAAGTGACTTGGTAAAAGAGATAGCTAAAGCAGATGTCCCCTGCGACTGTCCCAAATGCCACCGAAAGATCACTGTCCACGTCGGCAAGAACGAATGCCCATATTGCCATACCATTATTCGTGTCGAACCTGATAAGAAATAGTCATCTTAGAAGAAGCGATTTCGCCCGCAAGCGACTTCGCTTTTTCAATTGTTTTCTGCAGTTCAGCTACTTTGGCTTCCATATTCTCAAGTTCCCTTATGGAAATATCCACATTAACCGGAACAGATGGCTTTTCCATTATTATCGCCTCCTGTCATAGCAAACCCATGCGCAAGCGCTTTCGTTTTTGACAATAGAAAAGCGCCCGCATTTCTGCGAACGCTTAAAAAGGAACACTCACCAATTGCAAGGATCCTATTCACGAGATACTTCTTTATGCTTCAAATCAATCTTGTTTAAAGCATCTGAAACAATTTTATCTAATTCTTTCCATTCTTCATCGGATAATGCCGCAATTTTAGCTTCTACTTCTGGATTATAGGGGTGGTCACTTGAGAAAAAAGTGATGTTTTGCTTTTTATTTTTTATTTTCGACATATCTAATCACCCCTCCTCTCTGCAACTTTTGAATTAAAATACGTATTGCCGTTCCTTCAACCATATCGTTATCCCACCTTGGGTGGCTTTCTTTAAGTCCATTATATATTGTTTCCCACTCCTGAGCAACTTCAGTTTCATCTATGTAAGTGTCAAGTTTTCCTCGGTAATTCATTTGACTGTCGATGATTACTATCTCCGTGGCTTCAGTTTAATCAGTATTTTTGTATAGCTCTGGCCAGTCTCCCCATTGGTGAAGAAGAAGCTCCATAAACGCCTA
>ENA-ORSM01000199-ORSM01000199.1-human-gut-metagenome-genome-assembly--contig:-NODE-199-length-50961-cov-6.221310_pt1 | contig 50961 bp, 37 predicted proteins | sample MGYA00241903_ERZ509170 | MGnify/ENA primary metagenome ERZ509170 (study PRJEB26280, sample SAMEA2338784) | human gut metagenome | biome: human gut; feature: human-associated habitat; material: faeces...
TACACGATGGACACGATCACCTACAACATCGGCAGTAAAAAGGCGAAAATCAAAGGCGTGGCGACTCAGGAGGGCGACGGCTGGCTGATCGGCAACAACGTCAAAAAGATGGACGACAACACCATCCACATCCAGGACGGCAAATACACCACCTGCGACCAGACGGACCACCCCCACTTCTACCTGGCGATGACCAAGGCGAAGGTGATTCCCGGCAAGAAAGTGGTCACGGGTCCCGCCTACCTGGTCCTGGAAGACGTTCCCATCTACTTTCCGCTACTGCCCGAGGGTTTCTTCCCGCTCAGTTCCGGCCCCAAGTCGGGTCTGCTGATGCCGACTTTCGGCGAGGAATCGACCAAGGGATTCTACATTCGTGACCTGGGCTACTACTTCACGCTCGGAGAGCACATGGACCTGGCCATCCGGGGCGGTATCTACACCCTCGGATCGTGGGAGGCATCCGCGATGTCGCGCTATATGAAGCGTTACAAGTACAACGGCACCCTGAATTTCAACTACTCGAACGTCCGTGTCGGCGACAAGGGCGAACCCGACTTCCTCCAGCAGAACAACTTCCAGCTCTACTGGCAGCATACGCAAGACCCCAAAGCCAATCCGGGATCGACCTTCTCCGCATCGGTCGATTTCCGTACCAGCGGCTACAACCGCTATTCGGCTACCAGCCTGAACGAAGCGCTCCAGACGCAGACAAGTTCGACGATCTCCTATTCGAAAAGCTGGCTCGGCACACCGTTCTCCCTTTCGGCCAACATGTCCGTTTCGCAGAACTCGCAGAGCGGAACGCTCTCGATCGCCCTGCCGAACGTCGTCTTCAACGTTTCGACCTTCTACCCCTTCAAACGCAAGGAGGCGATGGGCAAGCAGCGGTGGTACGAAAAGATTTCGCTCCGCTACACCGGCAAGTTCAACAACAAGGCCAACGCCAAAGAGTCCGAAATCTTCACCAAGGAAACACTCCAGAACATGCAGTACGGCTTCGAGCATAGCATTCCTATCTCGGCGACGTACAACATCTTCAACTACATCAACTTCGGACCTACGATCAACTACACCGAAAAGTGGTATTTCAAAAAACAGGAGCAGGTTTGGAACCCGGTGCTGAACCGCATCGACAAACTCGACCCGGAGTACGGATTCTACCGTCTGTACAACTACAACTTCAGCCTGCAGGCCTCGACGATCATCTATGGCCGCTACGAGGCCAAGAAGAAAACGCGCAAGGTACAGGCGATCCGCCACACGATCACCCCGACGGTGAGCTTCTCCTACGCCCCCGACTTCTCCAAGCAGAAATACGGCTACGTAAAGACCGTGCAGAGCGATACGCTGGGTAATTTCAAGACCTACTCGCCTTTCGAAGGGAGCATCTTCGGCGTGCCCAGCTCCGGTCAGTCCATGGCCATCAACGCCTCGCTCTCGCAGACGCTCGAAATGAAGGTGCTCAGCAAACGCGATACCTCGGGTATGAAGAAGATCAAACTGATCGACGAACTCCGCATCGGACAGGTATCCTATAACTTCCTGGCCGACTCCATGGGACTTTCGAACATCCCCATTTCGCTGCGCACGACCGTTTTCCAAAATTTCGGCATCAATATCAACGCTACGCTCGACCCTTACCGGGTCACCCCGCAGGGCCAGCGTATCAACAAACTCTTTTTCCCGGGCCGTGTGGTATCGGCCAGCACTTCGTTCGGCTATACGTTCCAATCCCGCCAGGACAACTCCACCCCGGCGATCAACGACATCAACAGCGCCCCGGTCGATCCGGCCTACGCCAATCCTTTCTACGACCCTTACGGGCAAATGAACCCGGCCCTGCGACGGCAATACATGACCCAGGCCTACTACGACTTCTCGCTACCCTGGAACCTGGGATTCAACTATACGGTCAGCTACTCCGCATCACCGACCAACAACGGCACGACGGGCTACCAGAAAAACATCACCCAAACGCTCGGCATCAACGGCAGCGTTACGATTCTGCCAAAAATGGGTGTAACAATCCAGGGCGGTTACGACTTCCAGGCCAAAGAGCTGACTCCGGCCTCCATCACCATTACACGCGACCTGCATTGCTGGCAAATGTCGTTCGCGTGGGTCCCCTTCGGCCACTATCAGAGCTGGAGTTTCAACATCGGCGTCAAAGCGGCTTCCCTCGCCGACCTGAAATACGACAAAAGCCAGAGCATGTTCGACAATTTATACTAAATTTCGGACGCTTTCACGCATAATCCGCATCGAAATATGAAGATTCGATGAATTTTGGATTCTTTCTTGTTCCTTAATTGAATATTGTCTATATTTGTGGTAGCCCATAACCAGGACACGATGTAAAAACTCTCAAACATAATACCTCTATGATTATGAAAAAACACTACGAATCTACGGTTAAGGGGGAGGGAACTTCGTACTCCGCTCCTTCGGTTGAGATCCTCAGCATCTCGATCGAGAAAGGTTTTGCCAACAGCACTGTCCTGGACTATGGCGGAGCCGGCGAAGCAGGCGGCAGCGTTTATGACACCGATTACGGAGAATACTAACAAACACATCCTACGACTATGAAAACTTTTTTCAAATCCATTTTGGCTGTCGCAGTGTGTGCATCTCTGTTCGCAGCCTGTTCCAAAGACGACACGGTTTCCGACCCGTCGAACGGTCGTAAAGTAACGATGACGGTCACCGCATCGTCTGAACTCGAATCGGCATCCGGTTCCCGTACTACATATGATCCCCTGACGGGGAAAATCTCGTGGAACGAAACCGGCGAATACCTTCAGGTGTTCGAAACGGCCGCCTCCAAAACCACATACGCCAACTCGCAGGAAGGTACGGTAAGCGACGGCACGGCGAAATTCGCCGTATCGTTCCCGGAGAATACGAACACTCCGCTCGTTTATAACGCGGTTTATCCCGCCTCGGCATGGATTACGTCCAACAATACGGATATTACCAACATGAAAGTCGTCACACGCACATCTCAACAGCCGACCGCTACGAGCTTCGATTCGAACGCGGACCTGCTGATCGCCAAATCGATCTCGCTGGAGAGTCAGCCGACCGAACTGCAAATGAGTTTCGGCCGTGCCGTTGCCATCGGTAAGATGACGGTCAAAAACCTCGCATCGGAGGAGCCTGTCCTTGGCGTCGAATTCACGGCTCCAGATAAGAAGGTCACGGGCCGTAGCTATGTCGATATGACGGCAGGCACCGTCAAGGAGTACGGTTATCCCGGTAATTTCTCGGACAACGTGACGCTGAGCTACTCTTCGGAGATGAACCTTACGGCCAACGGCGCAACGGGCATGACCGCCTATTTCACCTGCTTCCCGTTCGAGGTGGCAGCCGGTGAAACATTCACCGTTACCGTGACCACCGCATCGAAGATCTTCACCAAGACGGTAACCGTTCAGGAGGGCCGGCCCCTGGCTTTCGCAGCAGGCGACAGTTCGACTTTCGCGGTCGATATGACCGACGCTGCGGAAGAGGCGACCGAAACATTGAGCGGCGACTACGTCATCACGGCGACCCAATCCGAAATAACCTATGCAATGAGTTCTCTGGCTGACGGTTCTCGTTTGGCCCCCGTAGTAATTACACCGTCAAATCCCTACAAAACGGGTGATGAAACCCTCATTTGGACAATCACCAAATCGGGCGACAACTACACGATCAGTCAAGGCGAGAACTATCTCTCCTGGGAGAGCGACAACAGCGCTACGACCTCTACGACTCCTTATGAACTGGTAATTACCAAGAACAAGTCCGAAGGTACTTACCAAATCGCATCGGCAGCGACCCCTTCCCGTATTTTGGCGAAAAACGATCAAGCAGCTCTCGGTTTTGGATTCTATACCGGCAGTCAGACAAAAGATCTGACCCTGATCCCTGCCGAATACGTCAAGTTGCCTGAAATCACGTTGGATCAGACGACCCTGACACTGTCTTATAACGATACGGAAACTCACTATATCCCCGTTACGTTGAAGAACGCCGAAACGCAAGACGTTTCCGTCGCTATTTACGACGGCACTGAAGGAACCGAACAGCCGGACTGGATCACCACAGGTGATTACAACGGCAGCGAAAATCGCCTCGAAGTCGCAGCCACAGAAAATACGGTCGCAACACCTCGTACAGCACGCATCGTTCTTACCGCCACTACTTCACTGGGTACAGCCCAAGCGACGCTGACTGTTGAGCAGGCTGCTGCCGGCGCAAAGGCATGGGTTTCGGAAACTTTCGAGAACTATAAACCCGATGCAGTATCAGCCTACAACTCTAATGGAACTTTCAACGGCGTAACAACCGGGACTCCGGTATGGACCTATGCAAAATGTGGTAATCCGAACCAATCCAAAACCGACCGTACTACATTGTCCAACACGGCAGGGATCACAGTTTCCAGCGAAACTTACCTCACGATAGGTAAGAGCGGTTCATTGAGCGTAACAATCCCTGGCGGAATCACAGCACTCAAGTTCAACGCCTTGACAAGTTCGAAAGGCAGTGCAACCTTGACCGTAACAGTCGGAGGAAAAAGCGTAGGAACATTAAGTATAACCAAAAATTCAAAAAAAGTTTTCGAGCTCTCGGATATAGTATGCAACGGGCAGGACGCAACGATCAAGATCGAGCAAAACACGGAAAACCGTACTACTATCGGTGATTTCTCTTGGCAGCTTGAGTGAACAGGAGGCGGAGTTCCGACTCCAGACCCTACCCCGGGAATTGCCACACCGAGCGTAAGCGACATAACTTCGAGTACAGCGAAGGTTTCCAGTAGTCTGACCGACGCCGCTTACGCAACCGAGGTGCAGTTCTTCTATTCCGCAACGAACGGCAGCGACACGGGAAGTGTCGTTGCCGCTGTTGTCGGAAACACGCCGCAGAGTTCTTCGACAACCTTTACCACCGAAGGAGCACGGACGGATCATGCCGCCTGGTACGAGCTTCCGGCCCGCACGACAGCCGACGCGACGATCACGCAGACGGTTTATCCCGCCTCCGGATCGCAGCGCAACTACACGATGTACTACGACAAATCGACCTACACGGCTTACTGGGTAGCCTATCCGCTCACAAAAGGACACATGGGAAACGGACGTTCCGACAAATGGCAGCGCAATCCCGGACTGGCCGAATCCGAACAGATCAACGTCTGGTCGAGCAGCTACGGGGTCAATCTCGGAGCTACCACATCGGACGGATATGACAATTCGAAAGAGTTCTACGCCCGGGGGCACCAGATACCCAACGCCGACCGCAACGGTTCGGACGAATTGGTCGTACAGACCTATTACGCAACCAATTCCACGCCGCAGATTCAGAACAAATTCAACGGCGGTATTTGGCAGCAGCTCGAAAGCGGCGTCCGAAATATCGCTGCGACTACGGACACGGTATATGTGGTGACGGGCGCTATTCTCCAGACCGCAGGCAACCACGAAGCGATCACCTGGATCACACCGAAGTCGGACAGCAAACGATGCCCCGTACCGAACTATTACTACAAAGCGTTGTTGAAAGTCCGGCGCGACGCGTCGAACAAAGTGACGTCGGCCATGACGATCGGTTTCTGGATGGAACACAGGGAGTACTCGAACGATAGCTACACGAACTATGCGACTTCCGTCGCCGAGATCGAACGGCTCACCGGCTTCGATTTCTTCGCCAACCTGCCTGCCGACATTCAGGCCGCAGCGGAGCAAAATTCGAACTGGAACACATTCGCATCGTTCTAAACGGGCGAAAAGATCTCCGACACGACAAAACGACACGCATCGAATAGAATGATGCGTGTCGTTTTGCATTATCCATACATCCGAACGGCTTATTCTTCCGAAAAATAATTATCTTTACGAATCGGAAAATCGCCGAATCCGAAAACCGACACTCGAAGCGGATGCAACGAAGAGGCGGGAATATTCCGCCGCCTCCAAAGGAGGCAAACCGCAAATATCCGATCGACGAGGCCCGCGACTGCCCGCGAGGTCCTGCCGAACGCAGAAAACGAAAAAAACACAAAGTCAAAGCCAGGTTCTCCGTCCATTTCCCGCGATCCGGCTCCGTTATGCTACGACTCAAGTCCGAAAACCTCCGGTCGAAACTCCGGCGCATGCCCCTGCTCCGCGCATTGCCGCCGCTCGCGGCCGGCATCCTGCTGGCCGACCACTACGTACTGCCGCTGTGGTTGTTAGTAGGCGGATTCCTCGTCTGCGGTATCCTGGCACTGCTCGCCGACGACCGGGGCGCAAACCTCGCCACCCTGGGAGCCATTCTGCTTTTCGGCATGACCGTCACCGAACTGAGACACACTCCCGCTCCGCCGACCGGCACTCCGGGCGAATACGAAATCATCGTCCGGGAACGCCTCTCCGAACGGGAAGGCAAAACGGCCTCCGGCACAACGATCCGCGCCCGGCGGAACTCCGCAACCGGAGAATGGCTCCCCGCCGCCGGAAACCTCGTGGTGCGATGCGACTCTTCGACCGCACTGAATCCCGGCGACCGAGCCGTCGTACGCGGCAAAATCTACCCTTTCACCGCCCGTCACGGCGGCTACGGACGGCTGATGACCCGCCGGGGATACGTCGGCACCCTCTACCTGAACCGCTCAAGCCTGCTGCTGCGCGACACCCTGCACCGGGAGCTTTCCCCGAAGCACCTCTCCCTGTTCTTGCACGAACGGGCCGTCGCACGGCTCGACCGTCTGGCCCTGGCACCCGACGAACAGGCCCTCTGCAACGCTATGACGGCCGGGGATCGACGCTCGCTTTCCCCTGCACTCCGTGCGGCCTACTCGCGCAGCGGGACCTCGCACCTGCTCGCCGTCTCGGGATTGCACGTGGGCATCGTCTTTCTGCTCGCCAACCTGCTGCTCTGGTGGCTGCCGCTCTTCCGACACGGACACATCCTGCGCAATATCGCGGTCATCCTGCTCATCTGGCTCTATGCCGCCACGACGGGATTCCCGCCCAGCGTCGTCCGGGCCGCGCTGATGTTCTCCGTCCTGCAATTCGCCCTAGCCTCGTCGTCGGAATACGTCGGGATGAACACACTCGCCGGCGTAGCCTTCGTCATGCTGCTCTTCCATCCCGATTACCTGTTCGACATCAGCTTCCAACTCTCGTTCATCGCCGTCGCCGGCATCATCGCCTGGGGACTCCCCCTCTGCCGCCTCCTGCGAACACGCCGCAAAAGCATCGATATGCTGACCGCAACCCTCGCCATCGGATTTTCAGCGTCCGCTGCGACTGCACCTCTTATCTCCCATACCTTCGGCCAGATCTCGGTCGTCGGACTGGCACTCAACCCCGTCGTCATCCTGCTCTCCTACGTCGTGGTCGGGAGCTGCACGCTCTGGCTCGTGATCCCGGGAACGGCGCTCGCACCGCTCTTCTCGGTCGTCGCAGGATTCGCAGCCCGGGCACAGAACGAACTGATCCGAGCTGCAGCGGCACTTCCGGCAGCCGCCCTCGACATCCGGCTCACGACGACCCAATGCTGGATCGTTTACGGACTTTTCATCTTCGCAACCCTACTCCTATGGAGCGCCGAACGGAAAAAATCGGTATCTTCGCTCCCGGAATGATGACTCCGGAACAATACCGACTGCTGCTGACTCCCGAAGTGCGGCATACCGTCGAGGAACAAATCGGCCGCGACCCTGCGGCGATCGCCCTCGACAAGCGTATTCCGCATGCGGCACTCGTCGCCACGCAGGTCAAATACCTTGCGCGGGCACGGACGAAACTCCCCTCCTACTATGAAGCCCGCTGCATCCTCCCGCCGCTGGCTTTCGAACAGGCCTCGAGCGAGGCATGCGCGGCCCGCAAAAGTTGCAGCGGAAACACGGTGCTCGACCTTACCTGCGGACTGGGCGTCGATGCCCTCTACCTCTCGAAACGCTTCCGCGAAGTCATCACCCTCGAACGGGATGCGACGCTGGCGGCCGTCGCCGAAGAGAATTTCCGGCGGCTGGGCGCAACGAACATACGGGTTATCAACTCCTCCGCCGAGGCGTTCCTCGCCTCGACCCGGGACCACTTCGACTGGATCTACGCCGACCCCGACCGTCGCAGCGCCGGAGGGCGCAAGCTGGTGCGGCTGGAGGATTGTTCTCCCGACATACCGAAGCTGCTGCCGGAACTCCGTCGCATCGCCCCGAACCTCTGCGTCAAGAACTCCCCGCTGTTCGACGTCGGTGAAACATTCCGGCTCTTCGGTCCCTGCCGCACGGAAGTGGTGTCCCTGCACGACGAATGCAAGGAAGTCGTCGTCTATGCCGACGGCACCGGCCCCCTGCTGACGGCCGTTGCGCTCGGACTGGGAGAATTTTCCTGTCCGCCGGCCGAAGCCCGTGCAACTCCCTGCGACAAGCCCTTCGATCCGGCCGCTTACCGCTGGCTGCTGATCCCCGACGTAGCGCTTCAAAAAGCCCGGCTGACGCCGACCTACCTGCAAGGCCGCGCCGACATCTGGAACCCGAACGGTTACGGATTCGCAGCGGAAAAGTCCGAAGACACATTGGGCCGCTGGCTAGAGATCGAACGGATCGAGCCCTACAACCCCAAGCAACTGAAACGGGAGCTTTCCGGCAGCCGGCTGACGATTCTGAAACAAGATTTCCCGCTCACGGCGGCTGAAATCGCCGCACGGCTCGGCATACGCGAAGGCGGCGAGCGACGGATCGCCTTCACGAAAATCGGGCAGGATTATTGGACGATCCGTCTAAAATAGCTATCTTTGAGAAACGTCCCGAAATGAAAGTCAAGAACGTCTTCACCTACTTCACGGACACGATCCTGCGGCGCAACGCAAACTCCTACCGCAATCCCCGCGTCCGGTGGGCCGTCAGACAGTACAAGCTGCTGTTCTACACGGCACGCGGCCTGATCGCCCACGATACGATCGTGCGCAGCGCCGCCCTGACGTTCTATACGCTCATCTCGATCGTCCCGATCCTGGCGCTGGTATTCGCCGTAGTCAAGGGATTCGGGCTTCTGGACGGCCTGATCGACGATCTCTACGCCCTTTTCCCGCAAAACGTCGAAGTATTGGACTACATGGTGGAATTCGCCCGCAAAGCCCTCGCCAATACGCAGGGCGGGCTTATCGCCCTGGTCAGCGTCGTAACCCTTTTCTGGGCCGTCATCCGGGTTTTCGGGTCGGTGGAGAGCGCTTTCAACAACATCTGGGAGGTTCAGTCCTCGCGCAATATCGCCCGCCAATACCTCAACTACATCGTCATCGCGATGGTCGCCCCGATCCTCTGGCTCGTGGCCAGCACGATGGGAGGTTATCTGCTCCGGTTCTTCGACGCGGGGAATACGTTCCTCGGCATCCTTCTTTCGAAACTTTCGGCCCTGGTCATCATCTGGGGCAGCTTCACCCTGATCTATGCCGTCGTGCCCAATACGAAAGTCTTGTGGCGCAGCGCTTTCATGGCGGGTATCGTCGCAGGAACGGTCTTCATGCTCTTTCAGTGGGGCTACCTCTATCTGCAAGGATGGATGACCTCCTACAACGCGATTTACGGCAGTTTCGCAGCCCTGCCGCTCTTCCTGTTATGGCTGCAAATCTCGTGGGAAATCCTGCTCTTCGGCGGCGAACTCTCGTTCGCCTACCAGAATATCGACCGTTTCGCCGAAGAGCGCGAATCGCTCGGCATCAGCAACGACCGACGACGCCGGATCATCCTGGCCGTCATGCTCCAGGTCGTACACCGCTTTCGGGAAAACGAAGGGGCGCTCCCGGTCGATGAACTCCGCCGCCGACTCTCGCTGCCCACCCGCATCGTGAACGATGTCCTGCACCAGCTCGTGCGCACGGGCCTGCTGATCGAAATCCGGAATCCGGACGACGACCGCGAAGTGGCTTTCGCCCCCGGACGGGACATCCACGAAATGACGCTCTACAACATTTTCAGAACCATCGACAATTACAGTTCGACACGCCTCTACTTCGCCGCGACCGAAGAAACGCGCCGAATAGACCGCGCGCTCGACGAGCTTCAGACGGCCTGCCGTACAGCGGGCGACCGGCTTCGGCTCATCGACCTGGACGACGCAGTGAACGCCGCCCGCAAACCGGCTTCCGGGCCGCAGCCCGAATCGAAACACTCGGAAAGATGAAAAATATCGTCCTCATAGGCAGCGGCAACCTGGCCGAAGCGCTCGCCCGCGCGATAAGCCGCACGGAAGGAGCAACATTGCTCCAGATCTTCGCCCGCAACGCGAAACGAGGTACAGCACTCGCCCTCGAAAACGGCACCGCGTGGAGCTCCGATCCGCGCGAGCTGGCCGCCGCAGACCTCTACATCCTGGCCGTCAGCGATGCGGCGATCACCACGCTGGCCGAAAGCCTGCCCATACCCGCCGAAGCCGCTGTGGTACATACGGCCGGAGGCATCGGAATAGAGGCTCTTCCCGCACGCTTCGACCGTCGGGGCGTTCTCTATCCCCTGCAAACCTTTACCCAAGGCCGCAGCGTGGATTTTGCCAAAATACCTCTTTTCGTCGAAGGAAACGACGACTCCTTCACCTCGGAGCTCGAAGCGTTCGCCCGCAATCTGAGCCGCACGGTATATCGTGCCGACTCCGACCGTCGCGTACGCCTTCACCTGGCCGCGGTTTTCGCCTGCAATTTCGTCAATCACCTCTACGCATTGGGAGGCGAGATTTTGCACGGGACCGAACTGCCCTTCGACGTACTGAAACCCCTGATCGCCGAAACCGCAGCCAAAGCCGTCGATTCGGGCGATCCGCATCGGGTGCAGACCGGGCCTGCCGTACGCGGCGACCTGCCGACGTTGCGGCGGCACGAAGCCGCACTCGCTCACGATCCGCGACTGTTACGAATTTATGAATCATTAAGTCAAGATATATGGGAAACTTCAAAGAAGACATCGTAAAGACCGAAGCGTTCATTTTCGACGTGGACGGCGTAATGACCGACGGGGGAATCATGCCCCTGGTCGATGGGGATTTCATCCGAAAATACTATGCCAAGGACGGCTATGCCATCGCCTATGCGCTCCGTATGGGCTACAAAGTGTGCATCATCACGGGCGGACGGGGCGCAACGCTCGACCACCGGCTCAAAATGCTGGGAATCACAGATGTTTACCTGGACTGCATGGACAAAATATCGGCCATGCAGGATTTCTTCGCACGCCACGGACTCGATCCGGCGAACGTCATCTACATGGGCGACGACATCCCGGACCTGGAGTGTATGAAGGCAGTCGGAATCCCCGTCTGTCCCTCGGATGCGGCATCCGAGGTGATCGAAGCCTCGCGCTACGTTTCGGAGTTCGCGGGCGGGCACGGCTGCGTGCGCGACATCATCGAACAGGTACTCCGCGCCAGGGACGACTGGGCCCGCGATTCCCGGGGCATGCACAGCTCGAATATCGCCGCGTCGCGGTAAAACCAAAAAGCAACGAAAGGGGCTGTCTAAAACTGTTAGACAGCCCCTTTTTCATTTTTCAGAAACAGCAGGAATTAACCACAATCGAACCCTCTTCCTCCGGGAAACAGTTCCCGTGATCGGACACATTCCTCGGTTCCAAGAATTTATTTTTACTCAAGTCCAAAGAGGACAACCGGTTATTGCAACAATACAGCTTTCTCAAAATCGGATTTCCCGAAAGATCCAACGTAGTCAATTGGTTGTCATTACACCACAACGTTTCCAACACCGAATTATGCGACACATCCAACGTAGTAAGCAAATTTTCACCACACGACAGCCAATTTAACGACCGGTTGTGGGATACATCTAACGAGGAGAGCGAGTTCCTGTCGCACGAAATCCATGTCAGAGCCTTGCAACGAGATACGTCCAGTCGGCTCAATTTATTCATGGGACAATCCAATTCCTTCAAATTCGGAACAGCGCCGAGATTCAGACGCTCCAATTCATTTCTACTGCAATTCAAATATATCAAATCCCGGTTCCGACTGACATCCAAGGTTTTCAGCCAACAGCCCGAGCATTCCAACGTGTCGAGTTTGGTATTTTTACTAACATCCAGGGTTTCCAAACGGTTCTTTTTGACAAAACCATTTCCGCACATAAGTTTTTTCAGTTCCAAATTATGCGACACATCCAAACTCGACAGACTGTTTTCCGTGCACACCAACTCTTTCAACAGGGGATTACCAGTCACATCCAACGCTTTCAACGAGCGATTAAATGCACAATGCAAAACAGTCAGCTTCGGATTCCGATCCGTTTCCAATGCCACCAGCTCATTCAACATGCACCGTAACTCCATTAGCACCGAATTATGGCTTACATCCAAGGATTTAAGACAATTTCCCGAACAATCCAACTTTACCAAACGAGGATTCTGCGTCAAATCCAACGTCGATATCATATTCATACAGCAATTCAACTCCTCCAACAGCGGGAAATACTCGATTCCTGCTAAGGAAGCGATACCCCGCCTCGAACAATCTATCTTCGTCGCAGCCCGACCGGCAGGTGTTACTACGACCCGGCTCCCGTTTTCGCCGATCTCTTCGATATACCCCTGTTCCAAAAGATAAGCCCGGAAATTGGGATCGGGAATCATGTATTGCAGATACGCCGGGCGAACAATCGTATCCGCCGCACGGTATATCCGACCTTTTTTCAATCTTACGGGGAATTTGCCACCGCATTGAATCCTGAACATATTCCCGCTGTCACGATCCGTCACGACCGTTAACGAATACCCTCGGCGAAACTCCACAGGCAGTACAGGCAGATAAAAAGAGGTCGATTCTTCCGTCAGCTCCACCCCCGATCCGCAATCCAATACGACGCAAGGACTGACTTTCCTCTCTTCGCACACACTGTCGGGCAGCTCCTGCCTACTGGCTACCACCTTGATCGATCCTGCCAGAATTTCACCGTCGTTTCCCTGCAAAATAACTTGTTTCACCTTAATCGGTTCGAGAGCGAAGCTGTCTTTCCTCAATCGCAACTCCACAGCGGAGAACATATTTTCGAAATCGAGTGTCATTTCAGCCAGATTTCCCCGGTACCGGCCGAGCATAGGCACGCTCCGGCACCCCTTCTCATCATACTGCGCCACACCGACCGGAAGAAAAAAACTCCCGTCCTCTTGTAACGCAAATCCATACGGTCGCCAAGCTACGACCGAAACAGGATCCTCGATCCGCTCTTTCGGCCACATCTCTTTCATCAAATCCTCCGTCGAATAGGTTATTCGACCGTCAGCAGCCTGCATAGCAAACACCGGCCTCGATGTGAAAGACGATTTAATAAAGTCCAAATAGCTATTATCCTGAATTAAGAAGCCGATTCCATCCTCTTCGTTCCATACGAACTTCTCGACCGCACCATCGATGCCGATCGTATCCAAGGCGATACATCCGGCCTGATCGTTTCCCGATGTGTTCGACACTCCATTCGTCTTCGTCGTCGAAGCTCCGGAGCATGCCTGCAGCAAAAAACAGATAAAAAAAGACACTACCAATCTTGTACGCATACAAACTTCTCTTTTCTCTATAAAATTACAATTTTTCGAGAAATTCCGCATCCATAAACAAAAAAATTACACCGAAAAGGCGTAATTTTATCAAAATAAGACATCCGACCCGGGAAAATCCGGCTCGACTACACTTCCCATCTTTTCCCGATACGCGAGAGATGCTCCTGCAGGCGGAGGCGGAAATGTTCCCGGCGCTGCTTGAGGTTTTCACGCCACCCCTGCCAACGCATATAACGCTGTTTTTTCTCGGGATAAATGTCCGGAATGGTCAGCAGAATACCCGTCTCCTCCACACCGCCGAAATCGGTGTTGATTACCGTATCGAACACCCGCATCGTAGGCGAGAGATTCATATAGGCATTGATCAGCGGAGGAATGTTCTCGTTGAACTCGCGGATGCGCTGGATCAGGATACGGTAATTCTCCTCATAGGTCTTGCCCGTGAAAAAATGCTCGTAATAGGGATCGTCCAAATCGAGCTGCACGGGATTTTTACCCGCCACCAGATGATCGGGATCGGGAAAATAACGGCGCAGGAACCAGATCAGGGCATTGCGTGCCATAGCCTTGTACGAAGCGTACATCGTCACCTTGCCGAAAAGGTATTTCACCTTGGGATTCAGCACCACAAGCGCCCCCAAACCGTCCCAGAGGTTGTCCAGCGCATAGATACTCTTCGAATTGCCGCGCGACTGATAGGAAGGCTGTACGAACGAACGCCCCAGTTCGATGGTATAGGGCAGGTATTCCTTGCGGAATTTGTCGCTGAAGGTGAAATAATGTTCAGTGGAAAGATGCCGGGGATTTTCCGACGTGCAGACGATAAAGCGATAACCGCCCACGATCTCCTGCTCCGCAGGGTCCCAGACGATCAACTGGTAATAACCGTCGCCGGCGAGATCCTCCTCGTCTATATCCACGGCGAGCCCCGTTCCGCCCCCCGCCGACCGGAAGGCGACCTCCCGCAGGCGTCCGATCTCCCGCAGCAGGGACGGGCATTCGGCGGCATCGAAAATATAGATTTCATTCGAAGCCTTGTTCGTATTTCGGACCTTGCGTTCAGGGGTCAATTCCGCGAGCAACAGACTTCGGCTTACAGGCTCTATGATGGGTTCCATGCTGTTAAATTTAGAGCAAAACTAAACAATTTATCCGTGTTTTGCTTCGGCACGCAACTTTTTTTCCAAAGAATACGCCTTTTCGCGTACGTAATCCGCCCGCTGCTGCCACGATCCGCATTCGACCAGCTCGTCCGTCGAAACAGGCTCCCCGACCAGTATCCGGAAATGTTTTCCCTTCTGCGAAAACATCTCGTCGGGCAGATAGAGCATCTCGATATTGAACCGGATACCTATCTTCGTCCGAAAATTGGAAAGGCGGTAAAAGAAATCGGATAGTTCGCCCTCGACGAAAACCGGCACGATCCGGCGCCCGGACGCCGCCGCCCGCTTGACGAAATTCGAACGCCACGGCAAATCGGACACCACCCCCTGCCGACGGCGCGAACAAAGCCCGGCCGGGAAGGTCAGAATCGGACAGTCGCTTGCGAAAGCTTCGTCGAACCTGCGCAGGTATTCCCCGCATTGCGAACCGTGCTTGTTCACCGGAATCCAGAGCGGTCGCAGCGGCTCGACGTGCATCAGCAAATCGTTCACGATCACCCGCGCATCGCCGAAATATCCGACCAGCTCGTCGGCCAGCATCATACCGTCCATTCCCCCGAAAGGATGGTTCGACGCAAAGAGATACCGTCCCTTCGGATCGAGATTTTCGAGCCCTTCGACCGAATAGGTCACTCCCCAGAACTTAAAACAAGCCTGGATAAACTGCTGAGGAGGAAGCGCGGAATACTCATCCAGAATATAGTTGATTTCGTCCTGATGGATCGTGCGCTTGAGCCAGCGGATAACGAATCCCGGCACCCATCGGGCGATCCGGGGAGCCTTTGCCGCAAGCACGGCATCGACATCTATTTTCGGCATAACGTAACCCTTTTAATTATCGGTCGAAAGTCGTACGACGCCCGATTTGCACCTATCGCACCTACGCTCGGATTTCCAATCGAAACTCCGCATCGGTACAGGGAGATCCCGGAAGCGGGACACCCCGGCCTTCCGGAGTACGACCGTTCTCAACCGTTTTTTCTTCGGTAAAGATAACGATTTTTCCCTGCAAATTGCCTAACTTTACACCCTAAATATATATCGAAGCCAAATGACCTCCGTCTATCATACGCCCGTCCTGCTCGAAGAGTCCGTCCGACTGCTCGACATCGATCCTGCAGGAACCTATGTCGATCTCACCTTCGGCGGTGGCGGACATTCGCGCCGCATCCTGTCGGCACTGGGCGACCGGGGACGTCTTTACGCCTTCGATCAGGATCGGGATACCCGGGACAACTGCCCGGAAGACAGCCGCTTCCATTACGTCGAAAGCAACTTCCGCTTCATGCGGGGCGCCCTGCGGCTGCACGGAGTAACCCGGGTCGATGGTATCCTGGCCGACCTGGGCGTGTCGTCCCACCATTTCGATGCCGTCGAACGGGGATTCTCGTTCCGGGGTTCAGCACCGCTCGACATGCGGATGAATCAGCGCGGAGGAGGCACGGCGGCCGACCTGGTGAACACGCTCGACGCCGATGCCCTGACCCGCATCCTGGGCGATTGGGGCGAAATCGACACCCCCTGGAAAGTCGCCGCCTGCATCGTCCGCGCACGGACCGCGCAGCCGATCCTGACCACCGCAGACCTGGTTGCGGCCGTAGCGCCCTGTACCCCGAAAAAGGACGAATCGAAATTCCTGACCAAGCTGTTCCAGGCCCTGCGCATCGAAGTAAACGGAGAAATGGAAGCGCTCAAAATGGCGCTGGAACAGAGCCTCAAGGTGCTGCGCCCCGGCGGACGGCTGGTAGTGATCTCCTACCACTCGCTCGAAGACCGGCTGGTGAAGAACTTCCTGCGCAGCGGTAATTTCGAGGGGCGCATCGAAAAGGATTTCTTCGGCAAGCCCGAAACGCCGTTCGAAATCATTACGCGCAAGGCCGTCACTCCCTCCTCGGAAGAGCTCGTCCGCAACCCGCGTTCGCGCTCGGCCAAACTGCGAGCCGCTGCCAAAATCGTACGCCAATAACCGTTTCCGACCGACATGAAATACAACGACCACGAATTCGACCCCGTCACCGACGAGGAGCGTGCCGCCCGGGAGCGGGAGGAAGAGCTCGCCCGCCGCATCCGGCGCGAAGTGCTGCGCGTGCAGAGCGGCGAAGCCGACGAGGAAATTCGTGCCGACCGGGAGCGGGAGCAGGCCGAAGAGGAGGCCCGGCAGGAGGAGCAGCGCAAGGAGGAGCGCCGCCGCTCGAACATCTTCTGGCTCCTCTTTTCGGGCAATATTCTGGTTCGGAAAGGAGCCTCGGAATACTATCGTTACATGATTTGCATCGCCGCGATGTTTTTCGTCAGCATCTTCGTAATGTTCACGGCGCTGCACCTCGACATGAAATACTCGCGGCTTTACCGCGAGGTCCAGATGCTGCGCGAGCGCTCGACGCGCCTTCAGGAGCAGCGTTTCCGCCATACGACCCACTCGGCCATCCTCGAAGAGCTGCGCCGACGGGGCATCGACTTGTACGACCCGGTCGTTCCGGGTGAAATTCTCGACGACTGATGAGCAAGATGAAACCGGAAAAATCGCGCATCAAAAGCGACATCCTGCTGCGGGTGAGGTTGCTCTACATCCTCTTCATCCTGGCGGGACTGCTCATCTTCGCACGTCTGGTATGGGTGCAGCTCTTCAGCTCGGAGGTCGCCTACAATGCCGAACGGCTCGCCGGACGCATCTTCACCGAACAGATCATCCCGGCCCAGCGGGGCAACATCCTCACGCGGGACGGAGATCCGCTGGCCACCTCGATCTTCCGCTACCGCGTCGAATTCGATTTCGGCAGCCCGGGGCTCGACTCCGTGCGTACGTTCCACGAACAGAGCGACTCGCTGTCCAAACTACTTGCCGCCTATTTCGGCGACAGATCCGCAGCCGAATACCGTCGCATGTTCCGCACGCAGCATGCCAAACACTACCAGGTAAAATACCGCAAGGACACCCTCGTTCCCCGCTCCGAAGGACGCATCGCCCGCTGGATCGACCGGATTTTGGACCGGGAATTCGTGCCGAAAAAACTCTACGATACCCTGCGCGACCACACTCCCGTCCAAATCTTTCCCCGCGACATCGACTACACCGAATGGGAAACCCTGCGCAAATACCCGCTCCTGAACTGGAACATGGGCATGGTTTACAACCTGCGTGAAAGCGACGAACGCATCTATCCGCAGGGCGAACTGGGGCGCCGCACGATCGGACTGACCGGCGACCGAGGCAACTACGGCATCGAGGCCGTCTATCGCGAAGAGTTGGCCGGCCGCGACGGTCGGGCCACGCGCCAACGCATCGCCCGGGGTTTTTACGGCCGCGTCGTGGACGGCGACAACATCGACCCGATCGACGGACTGGACGTGGTCACGACGCTCGATCTCGATGTGCAGGACGTGGCGAACCGTTACCTGCGCGAACAGCTCGAAGCCCAGAACGCCATCTGGGGTACCACGATCGTGATGGAGGTCCGCACGGGCGAAATCCTCGCCCTCGTGAATCTGGGCCGCACCCCCGGCGGCGGATACGCCGAGCGGGAGAACTACGCCATCGGGCGTAACACGGAGCCGGGCTCGACCTTCAAGCTGGCTTCGATGCTGCTGTTGCTGGACGACGCGGATATGCCGCTGGACCAGACCTACGACACGGGCAACGGACGTGTGGTGAAGGTCGGCGGTATCCGGGTGCAGGATTCGCACGCCGGATTCAACGACATGGATTTCCGCACGGCGGTCGCCCAGTCGTCGAACGTCTATTTCGCCAAGGCGATCTGGGAGCGTTATGCCGACAACAAGGAGCGTTACAGCGACTTCATGAAAAAGCTGCACCTCGACCAAACCGTCGGACTGGAGGCTTTCGGCGAGAAAAAACCGCTCTTTCAGGATTGGAAGGAGGTGCCCGACCCCAACAGTATGCTCGTACGCCGCTCGTTCGGCTATCGTATCAAACTCTCCCCGATCCAGGTCATCACCCTCTACAACGCCATTGCCAACGACGGCAAGATGATCTCTCCGATCCTGGTTCGGGAGCTGCGCCGGGGCGACGACGTGGTCGAACGTTTCAAGGCCCGAACGCTCGTGGACAAGATATGCTCCGAACGCACGCTGCGCGAGGTCCGCAAACTTCTCGAAAGCGTCGGCACGGAAGGTACGGGTGCGGGATTTTTCCGCGACACGACCCTCTACACCGTAGCGGCCAAGACCGGTACGGCCCAATACGCCGACGACAAGATCGGCTACCGCGACGGCTACTACATCGGCAGCATGGTCGCCTACTTCCCGGCTCACAACCCCCGCTACACGGTGCTCACGACGATCCACACCAAGCGGCAGGCCGGCAAATCCTACTACGGCGGCCCGCTCTCGGGTCCGGTAGTCAAGAAGGTCGTCACCTACCTCTACAACCGGGAGCACGACTGGGATCTCTCGCCGGAAAATTCAGGAGAAAAACACTATCCCCGGCGAATCAAAGGCGGCGACATCGCCCAGATCCGCCGCATCGCCGACAGATTCTCGCCCCGCACCTCGTTCGAAGACCGCAAAGGCTGGGGAACGGTACGGATCGACTCCCTCTCGAACGTCACGATCTCGACGCTCGCACAAGACGACCAAACGATGCCCAACGTCGTAGGCATGGGACTCAAAGACGCCCTGTTCCTGCTCGAAAGCCGGGGACTCAAAGTCTCTTTCTCGGGACGAGGCTCCGTCCGATACCAAAGCATCGCTCCCGGCACGCGGATCTCGCGCGGGGGAGCCGTAACCATAACACTCAAATAAAGAGATGAAACGAATTCAGGAATTAATCAAGGCGACACAGGTACTCCGTGTGGAAGGCAACTCCGATACGCGCGTGAGCAGACTGGCGTACGACTCCCGCCGCATCGCTCCCGGGGACTGCTTCTTCGCCGTGAGCGGCACCCGAAGCGACGGACACGCCTACATCGACGCGGCCGTCACCGCCGGTGCCGCAGCCGTCGTCTGCCAGCGGCTGCCCGAACACCTCGCCCCGTCGGTCTGCTACGTCGTCGTAGCGGATACCAACGCCGCGATGGCCGACATGGCCGCCGCATTCTACGGCGACCCGAGCCGTCAGCTCAAACTGGTCGGCATCACGGGCACCAACGGCAAAACCACCACCGTCACCCTGCTCTACGACCTCTTCCGGGGCTTGGGCTACAAGGTCGGCCTGATCTCGACGGTCGTTTACCGCATCGACACCGAACGCATCGAATCGACCCACACCACCCCCGACGCCATCCGCCTGAACGAGATGATGGCCCGCATGGTCGAAGCCGGGTGCGAATACTGCTTCATGGAGGTCTCCTCGCACGCCATCGTGCAGGAGCGCATCCGGGGACTGCATTTCACGGGCGGCATCTTCTCGAACATCACCCATGACCACCTGGACTACCACAAGACTTTCGCCGAATATATCCGGGCAAAAAAACTCTTCTTCGACAATCTCCCGAAAGAGGCTTTCGCACTGATAAACATTGACGATCGCAACGGCCGGGTCATGGTGCAGAACACGCGGGCGACCGTCAAAACCCTCTCGCTGCAATCGATGGCCGACTTCCGATGCAAGATCCTCGAAACACACCCCGACGGCATGGAACTGCGCATCGACGGACGCGAAGTATGGGTCCATTTCCTCGGCCGCTTCAACGCCTACAACCTGCTGAGCGTCTATGCTGCGGCCCTGCTGCTGGGCGCCGACCGCGACGAGGTGCTCCAAACGCTGAGCACCCTGCATCCCGTAAGCGGACGTTTCGAGTTCGTGCGAGCCGCCGACGGCACTACGGCGATCGTCGATTACGCCCATACGCCCGACGCTCTGGAAAAAGTGCTCCAGACCGTCGAGGAGATCCGCCGTCCGGGACAGCAGCTCTTCGTGCTGTGCGGCTGCGGCGGCGACCGGGACAAGACCAAACGCCCCGAAATGGCGCAGATCGCCGTAAAATACGCGACCACCGCAATCCTCACTTCGGACAACCCCCGGCACGAAGATCCCGACGCGATCCTCGACGACATGGTCGCAGGACTCGCCCCAGGCGACCGCTACCTGCGGATCGCCGACCGCGCCGAAGCCATCCGCACGGCCGCAATGCTCGCCAAGCCGGGCGACATCCTCCTGCTGGCCGGCAAGGGACACGAAACGTATCAGATCGTCGGCGACGTAAAACACCATTTCGACGACAAAGAGGAGGCTCTCCGAGCCTTCGCCCTCTACGCTAAAAATTAACCTGCGACATGCTCTATCATCTTTTCAAATATTTCGACAACGTTCACAACCTGCCCGGCGCAGGTATGTTCCAGTACATTTCGTTCCGCGCGGCGGCAGCCATCATCATCGCCCTGCTGATCGTCATCGTCTTCGGACGCAACATCATCAACTTCCTGCGGCGCAAACAGATCGGTGAGGAGATCCGCGATCTGGGGCTCGAAGGACAACTCCAGAAAAAAGGCACGCCCACGATGGGCGGCGTAATCATCCTGCTGGCCATTCTCGTCCCCGTGCTGCTTTTCGGACAGCTCGACAACGTCTATATCCAACTGATGCTGGTTTCGACGATCTGGCTGGGGCTGATCGGCTTTCTGGACGACTACATCAAAGTCTTCCGCCACCACAAAGAGGGGCTCAAAGGGCGTTTCAAGATCGTGGGGCAGGTCGGCCTGGGCATTATCGTAGGTACGACCATGTGCTTCTCGCCCGACATCGTCGTCCGGGAAAAAACGACCGAACCGGTCGAAACGATCTACCTCGACGAACACGGCCGAACCATCGCCGACCACATCCAGCGGCGCATCGTCAGCTCCGAGAGCCGTCAGACGACCCAGACCACGATTCCCTTCGTCAAGGACAACGAATTCGATTACAGCTGGCTCACGGGCGGCAACCGCACCCTCACCTGGATTCTCTACGTCGTCGTGGCGATCCTGGTGGTCACGGCCGTTTCGAACGGCGCCAACCTCACGGACGGACTCGACGGTCTGGTGACGGGCGTATCGGCCCCGATCGTCCTGGTACTGGGCATCCTGGCCTATCTCTCCGGACACATCGTCTATGCCGACTACCTGAACATCATGTACATTCCGGGCAGCGGCGAACTGGTCGTCTTCGCGGCAGCGCTGGCCGGTGCGCTGGTCGGTTTCCTCTGGTACAACAGCTTCCCGGCACAGATCTTCATGGGCGACACCGGCTCGCTCTCCATCGGCGGCATCATCGCCGTCTTCGCTCTCTGCATCCGCAAGGAGCTGCTGCTGCCCCTTCTCTGCGGCATCTTCCTGGTCGAGAGCCTCTCGGTCATGCTTCAGGTGAGCTACTTCAAATACACCAAACGCAAATACGGCGAAGGACGCCGCATTCTGCTCATGTCCCCCCTGCACCATCACTACCAGAAACAGGGTTTCTTCGAAACCAAGATCGTCACCCGTTTCTGGATCGTGTCGCTGCTGCTGGCGGCCATTACCCTGGTAACGCTTAAAATCCGATAACCCCATGAAAAAAATAGTTGTCCTGGGCGGCGGCATCAGCGGCTACGGCTCCGCGATCCTCGCCAAGAAAAAAGGATTCGACGTTTTCCTCTCCGACAAGGGGCGGATCGCCGACCGCTACAAAGCCAAACTGGAGCAGTGGCAGGTCCCCTACGAGGAGGGGCACCACTCCGAAGAGCGGATCCTCGCGGCGGACGAGGTCGTCAAGTCGCCCGGCATTCCGGACAAGGCGCCGCTGATCGTCAAACTCCGCGAAGCGGGCATTCCGGTCATCTCCGAAATGGAGTTCGCGGGCCGCTACCTGGGCAAAGCCCGGACGATCTGCGTCACCGGCTCGAACGGCAAGACGACTACTACGTCGCTCATCTACAAGATCCTGCGCGACGCCGGCTACAACGTAGCCCTCGGCGGCAACATCGGCGAGAGTTTCGCCTACTCGGTCGCTACCGGCGATTACGACTGGTACGTACTGGAGTTGAGCTCGTTCCAGCTCGACGGCATGTTCCGGTTCCGCGCCCATATCGGCGTGCTGACGAACATCACGCCCGACCATCTCGACCGTTACGACTACTGTTTCCAGAACTACGTGGATGCCAAGATGCGCATTACGCAGAACCAGAATTCGCGCGACTTCTTCATCTATTCGGGCGACGACGAGGTGATCTGGCAGCAGTTGCCCAAATACGACCTGCGGATGAAGCAGCTCCCCTTCGCGGCCAAAAACGCCGTGGCGAGCGGCGCAGGCGATGCGTTCCTCCTGGACGGAAAATTCACCGCGACGGTCGGCCGGGAGTCGGTGGAGATCGACACGGCCAAAATGCGGATTCCCGGGCTGCACAACGCTTATAATGCTATGGCGGCGGCGCTCGCGGCGCTCAAGCTCGATGCCCTCTTCTTCGGCCTTTTCCAATTCAGCGGTAGCGGCAACGCCTGCTTCAATCTTCATAGCAAGGTCGATTTCTTCCGCTGCAGTAAGCAGGGAAACCTTACCGATTTCTTTCAGATACATACGCACCGGGTCGCCCGTAAGCAGGGCAACGGAAGAATCAGCGGAAGACTTACGCGTGCTGCGCTTGCGCGTGCTTTTGCTCTTATGGGAAACCTTGGGAACCGTGATTTCAGCAGCCGCCTTCAGCTCTTCTTCAGGCACGCCTTCAAGCAGGCTTTCGTCGGTAAGATCAGAAGCCTTTACATCATGATGGTCGTCGTGCAGATCAGTGGGCTCAACGTCGGACTCCAAAATGTTTTCGGTGTCGTCTTCCTCGAGATCATGGGCCTCTGCCGCTTCGGCTTCGACCGCCTTCTTCTTGGAAGCTGCGGCGCTTTTAGCCTTTGCCGTTTCCTTCTTGGGAGCCGCCTTCTTGGCTGGCGCTTTCTTGGCCGTACTCTTCGTCGTCTTTTCCTTGGATTCAGACTGTTGTGAGGAAGCCTTTGCCACGTCGTTTCCTTCCCACGCTTCTACAAAATCAGGCTAGAGCCTGTTGAAAACATCATGCCATTATAACGCCAATGGCGCTTTATAGATACCCTCAAGTTTACGTATTGGTTTATAGGGCCCACAGCCTTCGGAATCGGTTGCAGGGAACGCCGATTACAGAAGGTTAACAGGATCGATGTCGATCGAAACGCGCACATCATGGTGCGGTTTCCTCTCGCGGAAATAAGAGGCGAAGCATTCCGCAATGTTTCCCTTTAGCGGCGCCTTCACCACAACATGGTAGCGCCAAGAACCCTTCAATCGCTCAAGAACACATGGTGTGGGCGGCAAAACCAGCCAACCGGCACCCTTGCCAGCCACTAGCTGTGAAAGATCGTGATACAGGCCCTTCGCTACGGTTCGCACAGCATCTTCGTTGCAGCCCCACACCAAGACATTGGCAAGACGAACATAGGGCGGATAGCCCAATCCCTCGCGCAGCTCCAATTCCTCCGCCAAAAACCGCTCACGGTCGTAAGAGGCGGCAGCACGGATTGCGACATCGCATGCGCTGTAGGTTTGCACCACCACTCGCCCTGGCTTCTCCGCACGACCAGCGCGTCCCGCTACCTGCTCAATAAGATCAAAGGTGCGCTCTGAACTGCGAAAATCGGGCAGCTTCAGCATGGTATCGGCATTAATGACACCTACCAGGGTTACATCGTCGAAATCGAGCCCTTTGGCTATCATCTGCGTACCAAGAAGCACTGCGGCACCTGGAGCCGCAAAACGTTCCAGCAAGCGCTGATGGTCGCCCTTCCTTGCAGTCGTGTCGGCATCCATGCGAATGATGCGACATTCGCGATCGGCAACAAGCGACGAAAGCTCACTTTCAACGCGCTGGGTTCCGGCACCAAAACGCTTTAAGTAGGGGCTTCCGCATTCGGGGCACACCGCAGGCACTGGACGCGTAGCACCACAATGGTGGCACACCAGCTTCGCGGCACGCTCGTGGTACGTAAGCGACGTTGAGCATGAATCGCATTCAGGCACGAACCCGCAATCGCGACACAGCAAAAACTGAGCAAATCCGCGCTGGTTCAGCAGCAGGACAGCTTTCTCGCCTTTGTCCAACACTTCGAAAAGAGCGTTCTGAAGATCACGAGAGAACATGGAGCGATTGCCTCCGCCGAACTCGCGAGCCATGTCTACCACATTGATATCCGGCAGCGGTTTTCCGTTGGCGCGACCAGGCATCTCAACGCGAGTCCACGAAGGCTCCACCGCGCATCGATGCAACGCCTCGAGCGATGGCGTCGCAGAACCGAGCACCAGCACGGCACCATGAGAGCGGACCATCCACTCAGCCACATCGCGGGTCACATAGCGCGGAGCCTGATCCTGTTTGTAACTTGATTCGTGTTCTTCGTCGATGATGACAATACCCACGTTTTCCATGGGGGCGAACAACGCACTGCGGGCGCCTACCACCACACGGGTACGTCCTTCGCGGATAAGATCCCACTGGTCAAAGCGCTCACCCTGCGACATGCGGGAATGCAGCACCGCCACTGTGTCGCCGAAACGACCGCGAAAGCGCGCAACCGTTTGCGGCGTCAGCGAAATCTCAGGAACCAGCACTATAGCGCCACGACCCTGCTCGAGTTCATTTTCGATGGCGCGCAAATACACCTCGGTCTTGCCCGATCCGGTAACGCCATCAACCAGCACCACATGCCCGTCTTGTTTCGCGGAGGCCCAGGTTATAGCGGCAAGCGCTTCTTCCTGATGGGGAGTAAGCACAGGCCGCTCCCCCGCTCTCTTGGAAAATGCGGCGCTCGGCTGGTCGCATTCGCGCATGCGCCGGCGATGCTCAATGCGAATAACGCCCTTCTTTTCAAGCGATTTCAGCGTGGCAGAAACCGATCCATATTCAGCCGTAAGTTCTGCAACGCGCAAATCGCCCTGCTTGAGCGCCTGCAACACGAGCTCCTGCTTAACGGCACCCTTGCGCGGTTTGAATTCATCTGCTCCAGAAGTGCGCGTTACCCAACGCTCGTCGACCTCGGAAACCATAGGTCGCGTCACCTGCCAGGTGCCGTTGATGCGCTCCATACGCGGCACGCCGCCAGGTGGCATGAACAGGCGTATGCAAGAAGAAAACGGTGCAAGGTAACGATCCGCCAAGAACTGCGCACATTGAGCACCGATTTCGGTGAAACAAGGTTTACCCAACACCTCTTCTACGGCTTTGAGCTTCGAAAAATCCAGGCCACTGGGGGCATCTGTGCCCAGGCCAACCACAAAGCCCACAGCTTTGCGCCCACCAAAGGGAACCAGCACTGCGCAACCGACTTTAACGGACGAGCACAATGACGCAGCACGAGAATCAGACGCTTTTTCCTTGGAAACCCCCCGTGAAACATTGCCGGCAGGAAGCATCTCGACGCCAAAGCCGCTTACTCCCACCTCATGGCCCGCCTGCATCAAGCCTGCAGTGGATAGGTGGCTGGGCGATGCCTGCATTGGATCTTCAGCGAGCAAATCATCAAACGATGCCTGCATCGCCTTTTTTGCAGGCATCTTGGCAGAGGACTTCGCAGCCGCTAGCTGCGTCTGCTCTTCGGCAGTTTCGAGCACCACATAGGTATAGGGTGTTTCGAGTGCCGCAGTTGGTATGTCGAGAATCACAGAGGCAAATTTCATGTTGAAGAGTATAAGGGGCAGCAATCAACTTCCCAAGCAAACCGGCCAAGCGCAACCAAACCTCCAGCACTGCGCCGAGCGCCAAAGCAAATAGAGCACTCCGAGAAATGCCCAGAAAGTTAGATCACATGCTCGACGTTCCAGTTCGGCTTCATGCCAAACACATCGAACATATGCTCGCGGCATCATCACACAAAAAAGCCCCGTCGAAACGGGGCTTACAACCGTTGATTCGGTTTGAGGATAACGCTTTAAACGATGCTGATTCGGTTTAACGAAGGCGCTTTACGCGATGCCGCACGCTGCCTTCAGCTCTTCGGCCTTGTCGGTCTTTTCCCAAGTGAATTCAGGAAGCTCGCGGCCAAAGTGGCCGTATGCCGCGGTTTTGCGATAGATAGGACGGCGCAAATCGAGCTCGTCGATGATGGCACCAGGACGCAGGTCAAACACTTTGCTTACCGCTGCCTCGATGCCGGATGAGGAAACGATGCCCGTGCCAAACGTATCAACCATTACAGAAACAGGGCGCGCAACACCAATGGCGTAGGCAATCTGAACCTCGCAACGCGTTGCCAAACCGGCAGCAACCACATTCTTGGCAACCCAACGAGCAGCATAGGCGCCCGAGCGGTCTACCTTGGTGCAGTCCTTGCCCGAAAAGGCGCCGCCACCGTGACGCCCCATACCGCCATAGGTGTCAACGATGATCTTGCGGCCAGTAAGGCCCGCATCGCCCATAGGGCCGCCCACCACAAAACGACCGGTAGGGTTCACATACAGTTCCAGATCGTCTGCGACCGTTACCCCCTCGGCTTCAAACACGGGATCGATAACGTTACGCTTAAGCGCTTTGCGCAATTCGGTAGGATCGGTTTCCTCGGAGTGCTGAGTAGATATAACCACCTTTTCAACCTGGGTAGGAACGCCGTTGACGTAACGAACGCTAACCTGGGTCTTGCCGTCGGGACGCAGATTCGGCATGGTGCCATCTTTACGCACCTTCGAAAGACGCTCGGCCAAACGGCTGGCCAGATAGTGCGGCAAAGGCATAAGGGTCTTTGTCTCGTTGCATGCATAACCGAACATCATGCCCTGATCGCCCGCACCGATTTGGTCGTACGGGTCAACAGCTTCACCGTTCTGCGTTTCCCAAGATTCATCAACGCCTTGCGCAATATCGGGAGACTGCTCGTGGATGGTATTCAACACACCGCAGGTATCGCAGTCGAAACCGTACTTGGCGCGATCGTATCCGATTTCACGGAGCACCTCGCGGGCAATTCCCGGCACATCAACATAGGCCTGAGTGCGCACCTCGCCGGTAACCATGATAAGACCAGTGGTAGCCATGGTTTCCACCGCGCAACGAACCTCTTTCGGGTTGGCGGGAATGCCGCCCGGAGCAACATAACCCCCTGCTGCCAACTCGGTTTCCTTGGCGAGGATGGCATCGAGGATGGCATCGGAGATCTGGTCGCAGATCTTATCGGGGTGGCCTTCGGTTACCGATTCGCTCGTAAACAGGTACGAATGCTGTTCTTCTTGCATCTATCGTTTCCTTTCAGGAAAACAGGAGGCAGCCAAAGCTGCCTCCCCACAACTTTTCGATAGTACTATACCGTCCCTGTGCCCCATGCTGCGCTGTCAACAGAAAACGCCAACAGGTTATGGGGGCAAGCGGACTATTTATCTTGCGCCATTGGGTGACGGGTACGACCCAAGCGCTCGAATTTTGTCATATCGGTTGCCGCCATTCCCTGGGTAGCATCATGGCGTTTCTCGAACAAAGGATCGTTAGGATCATTCCAAATGCGCTCGGAAACCGGTTTCCATGCTGCAGCGGCATCCTTGGTTTTCGCGCACAGCTCTTCAGCCGTTTCCTGCTCTTGAAGATCGGAAGAATGAGCACCTGCGCGCTCGACCATTTCGGTCAGTTTGCCGCTGTTTTCCAGGATGGGACATGGACGGAGCAGATTGTCGCTGAAAGGCTGCTCGCGGTAGTACTCCATAAAAATGGGCGACTGCAGCGCCTCGAGCAGGGAGACCTCGCGAATATTGGCATTGGAGTAATGCGCGAAAACGCACGGGTCGACGTCGCCCGCCGCATTGATGTGCAGATAGCGCCGTCCGCCAGCAATGCAGCCACCCACAAATTCGCCGTCATTCTGGAAATCAAGCGTAAACAAGGGTTTCTTCTGACGCATTTCACGTACAAAGCGATACAGATGCTCACGCTGTTCGGGGCTAGCCATAAGATCGGGCGTAGACCCTGCACCTACCGGCATGAACGAGAAAATCCAAGCAAACAGCGCGCCTTGATCGATAAGGTAGTCGAAATACTCCTCCGAGGCAATCGATTCCGCATTCTGCGATGTGTAGCAACATGAAACACCAAAGGGCAAACCGTTTTGCTTCAGCAGCTGCATTGCCTTCTGTACCTTGGCGTACGTTCCCGCACCGCGGCGACTGTCGGTTGCTTCCTCAAAGCCTTCGGCGCTGATGGCGGGAACAAAGTTCTTCACGCGAATCATATCCCGACAGAACGCCTCGTCGATCAGTGTTCCATTGGTAAACGAAAGGAACACGCAATCGGGGTGCATCTCGCACAACTTGATGAGGTCCTTCTTGCGCACCAAAGGTTCACCACCCGTGTAGATATACACATGCGTGCCCAGCTCTTTACCTTGCTTGATAATGGAATCGATCTCTTCCAAGCTTAGATTCAATTTATTACCATATTCCGCTGCCCAGCAGCCCGTACAGTGCAGATTGCAAGCACTGGTAGGATCAAGGAGGATGGCCCAGGGGATATTGCATTCGTATTTATCGCGGTTGGCTTCCTGCACCGGCCATGCCATCAGGCTGCCATCGATGATGAGCGTTTTCACAAGATCGTCGCGTACTTCAGGGTTGGTATCATTCATGATGTGCATGATCAGGCGATACCAGTTGCTTTGATCGTCGATTGCACCGCGAAATGCTGTTCGCTGAGATGCGAACAAGTCCTTTGGCGCTACTTTATCAATCAGGTCCATGATTTTTACGATGTTATGTTCAGGATCTGCCAGAAAGTAGTCAACGGCTTTCTCGAAAGCCGCCCTCTTGATGTGGTCGGTTGCCTTCATCGTTACCCCTCTTCTTTACTAAATCCCATACGTTGCTTTTTCTACATTTGTAGATTATATTAGCTTCGAAGAGGGGCTCAATGCCCAAGAGGCAAAGACCTGTATCATAAGATACACATCGGCAATGATTGGGGATTATTTTTATGGCTACGATCGAGGCTAAAAAGGCTGATAGACGCGTTATTCGTACCCGAAGCGCCATACGCAAGGCCTTTACCGACCTGCTCGCCGAAACGGCCTACAACAAGATCACCATCACCGCACTTGCCAAGCGCGCCGATGTTGACCGAAAGACGTTCTACACCCACTACTCATCAGTGGACAATCTGCTCGAAGACGTAATTCGCATCCAGACCGAAAAAAGCTTGGAGGGGATCGATTTTCGTGACTTCTTTGCCGATCCCCCTGCCTGCACCAAACGACTCCTGACCGCCATCGAAGCTTCACTTCCCTTCACCCGCGAGCAGCTGCGCACAGTTGCCGAGCATGTGCCCCTCGACGAGTACCTCACCTATTGGACGGCGGCCGCAAAAGAGCACATTCACAAGGAGGCAGGATTGCTTCCCGCCGTAGCTGAACGCAACCTCGATATCATGCTTGAATTCTATCTAGGCGGCATCCTAAACGCCTATCTGTATTGGCTCCGTAACTGCCGCGACATGCCCCTCGATGAATTACTGGCACTAATATCGGACAACGTGGCATATGGCCTTCCCGGCACCCTTGCCCGCCGAGCCAAAGCTCAACACTAAAACCAAATCCGGAAACCAGTCTCCAGGATCTCCCTTTCACCTCCTGGAGGCGATTGCCTTTCGGGCATCGTATTCCCGCATTTTTCCCGCAGCAAGGTACAGACACCCCGCCTAACGGGTACACTTTCGCTGAAACCAACGCGAAAGGAAGCTCCATGAAAAGCAATGCCGAGCTAACCGAAGAATACTTTGCTTGCGCAGAAGAGCTCGGCGGTGATATCGCCGGCCGCCGAAGCGCATACGAATACATGAAAAACTCCACCGCCATCGTGCATGAAAAGGTGGTTGCTTCTTCATTCATCCCCCGACTCTACAACGATGAGAGCTGGGACGCGTTGCGCTCCATCGCCGAGACAACGCATCGAATCTTGTGCAAAGTCATCGAGCATTACCGCGAAACACCTGAATACCGCGACGTGTTCACCTTCGATGAGCGCCTGCGCGAACTGGTGCTTCTGCCTCGCGGTTACGCCGACCCTCTGCCTTTCGCCCGCATCGACGTATTCCTGAACGAAGATGACCTCAGCTGCGGATTCTGCGAGTTCAACGGCGATGGATCTGCAGGCATGAACGAGAACCGCGAGATCACTAACAGCATCGACCAGACAGAAACGTTCAAGCTTTTCTCCCGAAAACACCCCCTTGAAGCCTGCGAGCTTTTCGATTCGTGGGTACGGGAGTTCATTCGCATCTTCGAACATTCAAAGCACTTTGTTCCCGGTGCCCGATTTGCCATCTGCGATTACCTTGAGTGCGGCGTAGTTGACGAGTTCAAGGTGTTCTCCTCATTCTTCGCGCGCTACGGTTACGAATGCGTTGTATGCGACGTGCGCGATCTGAAGTTCGACGGCGGCGCCCTGTACGATGACAACGGGCTGCCCATTCATGCCATTTGGCGCCGCAGCGTAACAAACGACGTGCTTGATCATTGGGATGAGTCGCAAGACCTTATCGAAGCAGTGCGCCACGAAGCCGTAGCCCTGATTGGAAGCTTCGCCGGCCATCTGGTTCACGACAAGCAGATTTTCGAAGTACTGCGCCACCCCAAAACCAAAGCAATTCTAACTCCCGAGGAAAACGAATTCGTAGAGCGTCATGTTCCCCGCACCCTTTTCCTCGACGAAAAGGAAATCGATCTCGACGAAGTACGCACCAATAAGAACGCCTGGATCATCAAACCCACCGACAATTACGGCGCTAAAGATGTATATGCTGGCGTTTCCTCTACCCAGGAAGAATGGGAGGATCTTATTGCCCGATTCGCAAACGGGGCATCAGGCGCGCCTTTCATTGTCCAGACGTACCTCACCCCGTACAAAACCCACACCCTGCCTCCCGATGAGGACATCGAGAATCTGACCGATGACGAAGTTGATCGAACGGGTGCCCTGTACAACAACCTCAGCGGCCTGTACCTGTACAACGGGCATTTTCAAGGTATTTTCTCTCGCCTAGGACCCTTCCCCACCATTAGTAAAGACCTGAAGGGCATCACTGCCGCCACCATCCGCGTTCGAGGGTAGCGCCGTGAGTATCATGCATCGCGCGCTTGCCCCTCTTCTTACGCTTGCAACGAGCATAGCCCTGGCCTACACCCTGTTCGGATTAGGATTCGTTGTCTGCACCACCCCGCAGGCTACCGCTGCCATTGGCGGCACCTTCTCCGGTTGGGAGAATTCGGTGTTCCCCGAAGAAGACATGGCGGCCATCGCTGAGGCAACGCGCGCTTTCTCCATCGAAGGAGCGCCAATCGACGAACTCTCCGACGCGATTCGTTCAGCGCTCGAGAACTCGAATCCCCAACTTGCCGAAGCGTTTGCCGCCAGCGGACTTGATATCGCCGCAAACCAAGGCAAAGCCGCTTCGGTGGCGGGTGCGCTTTCCGATCGTTACACCCTACCGCAAAACGCGCTTTCCCACTTGCAAGACTGCACACCCATCTTTACCACGGGCCGCATTTCGGTGGGAGTTGTGGGGGGATTTGCCCTTGTAGGACTTATAGCACTGGGATTCCTGGCGGGACGCAAGGGGGCAGGACGGGCAATGCGGCTAGGCGCAGCCCTAGTCGCTGCAACACTGTTGGCTCTAGCCGCATGGGCGATCACCGATTTTGATGGCCTCTTCACCTGGATGCATCAGATGCTGTTTTCTCAGGGGAACTGGACATTCAGCGCAAGCTCGCTTTTGATCCAGCTATTCCCTGAAGCGTTCTGGGCAGCCATGGCGGCGCTGTGGGTCATCTGCAGCCTTATCTGCGCTGCTCTATGCGGGCTTCTCGGGAAGGTTATCGCGCACTAGTTGGGAATAAGGGGACAGGTTCCGTTTTTCCAACTAGGTACGATCGACAAAGGAAGAGCCTTGTTTGCGCAATCTCCCGCAAACAAGGCTCTTCCTCTTAGGTGGGAAATGGGGCCTGCCCCATATTCCCAGCTTCCCCCTCAGCCCCGCTCGGCTATGCCAGGCGGCTCTGAAGTTCTTTCGCAGCCGCAGCCTTGTCGAAGTTGCCGCCCGTTTTCTGGGTGAGAGCGCCCATCACGCGGCCCATTTCTTTCTTGGTAGTTGCGCCGGTTTCAGCAAGAACTTCACCAATCAAGGCCGAAAGCTCTTCGCCGCTCACTTGTTTCGGAAGATACTCCTCCAGAATCTTCACCTGTTCGGCAAGCGTATCGGTACGCTCCTGATCGTTGCCAGCCTTGATAGAACCGTCAAGGGTTTCCTTCGTCTGCTTGATGGTGCGCTTCAACATGGCGTCAACGTCGGCATCAGTAATCTCGCGACGCTCGTTTACCTCGATATTCTTAATCTCGCCCAGAACCTGGCGAAGGATGGCCAAGCGGACCTTGTCCTTTGCCTTCATGGCGGTTTTGATCCCATCACGCAATTCCTGGTAGTTCATAAGTTCCTCCTTTGTTGACCGTCCCCATTATACGCGCGGGACAAAACAAGCATCAGGAATCACTGAGCCCTTACTTTAGAGGAGTACAATCACCTAACCGAAAGCAAGTGCACGAGCACATCAAAGAAAGGAACCCCCTATGAGTTTGGCTGATCGTTGGATCACGCTCTTCAACAAACCCATTCCCAACGTTATTCTCCGTCTGGTGGTGCTGTTCGGCGGTTTTCTTTCCATGGCCATGTCTATTGCGCTAATGCGAACAACCGGCCTGGGAAACTCCCCTATCTCATGTATTCCCGCAACGCTTTCTTACCTTGTGCCGCTAACCCTTGGCACTATTACCTTCATCATGAACACCTGCTTTTTGATTGTGCAGGCAATTCTGCTTCGCCGTGATTTCAATCCCGTACAGCTCCTGCAAATACCTTTCACGTTCGTATTTGCCCTGATGATCGACCAGCTTCTACCTTTCTGCGAAACACTGCCCATGCAATACTACCCCGAACGACTAGGGTGGAACATCCTGGGTTGCTTCCTACTTGCCATGGGAGTGTTCCTGCAGGTCAAGGCAAGCTTTATCACCCTGCCTGGAGAAGGCATCGTTCTTGCCATCGCCAAAGCGGCGAAAAAGCCCTTCCCTAAATGCAAGATCGCATTCGACAGCTCCATGGTTGTGGTTTCCGTTGCCATATCCTTCATAGGTCTGGGGTATCTCCAGGGCGTTCGCGAAGGCACCATCATCACTGCCCTTGCCTCAGGAACCATTGTTGCCCTTATCGGCAAACTACTTCCCCACTTCGACCGCTTCTGCCCCGTTGAAGGCCACATCAGCTTCATCATCAACGTACCCATGAACAGTGACGAGCAACCGAGCGCCCCAGAAAACGAAGGGCAGCCACCTCTGGTTGTCGCAATCGAGCGCCAATACGGCTCGGGCGGACGCGAAATCGGCACCTTGGTAGGCAGGGAGCTCGGCATACCCTCGTTCGATCACACGCTCATCGACCTCACCGCGCAGGAATCCGGCTTTCCGCCTGCATATGTTAAACAGCACGAGCAAGAGGTGCGCCGCGGCTTGCTATACAACCTCTACATGCAAAACTACCGCAGCGTTGGCGCTGAGCCGGAGCAGATGGACGACATGTGGCTTGCGCAAGCACGTGCTATCACCAAACTGGCAGACGAGGGATCCTGCGTTATCGTAGGGCGTTGCGCTGGCGCCATCCTGCGGGGCCGAAAGAACGTGCTTACCGTGTTCGTTCATGCCCCACTGGAAATTCGCATCAACCACGTCATGGATCGCGATGGCCTCGATTCAAAAGAAGCGGAAGAGCGCATCAAAACCATCGACCGCGAGCGCGCCGAACATAGCCTCAGCTTTGCAAACGCAACGTGGGGCGCCGCCGAAACCCACCATCTTGTATTGGATTCATCGATCCAGAGCCCAAGGGATGCGGCAAAACTCATTGCCAACCTTGCGAAAAAAGCGTTCCCCGAAGCACCCCTTTCGCCCTGCCCCGAAAAGCCTGAGAGGAAGAGTTAGCAAAACAGGTCTTCCCCACGCACGAATGACACGGTGCGCGCTGCTGCTTACGTGGCGCGACGAATGCGCACCTCCTCCGCGCACTGACGCCAGGGCGGGGAAATGGCACCTGTTCCTATTCTCCCAACACATTTCCTCTATGTTTGAGGACTAGGATAAAACGGTATTCCGTCTATTTGCATATGCTGCAGCGCCCACTTCTGTGGGCTTTTCTGCGTGAAAGGAGACCTGTGAGATTCACCCAAGCTTGGCACTCATTTTTCGACAGATCGACCCCCAATGTCGTGCTCCGACTAATTGTTATGCTTGCAGGCGTCGCCATCACTTCAGCGTCAGTGGCGCTCACACGCGCAACCGGGCTCGGAACCTCGCCGGTATCGTGCTTCCCTGCCACGCTTTCATATCTCACCCCTCTCACCATTGGCACGTGGACCTTTATCATGAACGTCGTCTTCGTGCTGATCCAAATCGCCCTGCTGCGTCGCGACTTCAACCCCGTGCAGCTGCTGCAGATACCCTACGTTTTCGTATTCTCGGCACTTATCGATGCATTCGTGCCTCTCTGCGAGCTCATCCCCATGGGAAACTACGCGCTGCAAATCACCTGGAGCGTTGTCGGCTGCTTCATGACAGCATTCGGCGTATTTCTGCAGGTAAAGGCAAGTTTCCTTACCCTACCCGGAGAAGGCATCAATTTGGCTATATCGCACGTTACCAAAATCGCATTCCCCAAGGTTAAAGTTGCTTTCGACTGCACCAATGTGGTAGTGGCTGCCGCAGTTTCGCTAGCATGCTCTGGCGCTTTGTACGGCGTTCGCGAAGGCACCATCCTGGCAGCGTTGGCGGTGGGCAGCATCGTGGCATTGTTCAACAAGCTGCTGCCTCGGTTTGAGCGTTTTTGCCCCACACGCGGGCACATCACCCTCACTGCAGCCACCATGCCAGCCCCCGATGAAAGCGCATCCCCCTCTTCCGAAGAAGGCGACAACACACCACTTGTCATTACTATTTCCCGCCAGTTTGGCTCGGGTGGACGCGAAATCGGGCAAGCTCTCGGAAAAAAGCTCGGCATCCCCGTTTTCGACGAAACACTTATCGAGCTCACCGCGCAGGAGGCAGGTCTCACTTCCGCCTACGTCCGCAAACACGAGCAGGAAGTTCGCAAAGGAGTGCTGTACAACCTCTACATGCAGAACTATCAGAGCATCGGTGTGGAACCCAGCCAGCTTGACGATCTGTGGTTGGCCCAAGCCCACACAATCACAAAGCTCGCAAATCAAGGAAGCTGCGTTATCGTTGGCCGCTGCGCAAACGCGATCTTGAAAGAGCGCCCCTGCACCTTCAACGTATTCATTCACGCACCGCTTGTACCTCGCATCGGCCGCGTCATGAAACGCGAAAACATCGACCATATGGAAGCCGCCGCCACAATCGAACGCATCGATGCCGAACGAGCCGAGCACTGCAAGCACTTCACTGACACCATTTGGGGCAAGGCGGATGCCTACCACCTCTCGCTCGATTCTTCGTTCGAACCAAGCGAAGAAAACGCCACAATCATCGCCAGCCTGGCTCGCGCCGCTTTTCCCGAAGCACCACTTTCACCCTGCCCCGAAAAACCAAAAGGGAAGAGCTAGCGAAACGCACCTCCTCCGCGCACGGGCAGCGCGATGGGAAAATGGGACCTGTTCCTATTTTCCCATTCTGCTTTTCGGCATGCGGGCGGCTCTTCGTTTATCATTTAGACCATACGACTTGAAAGGAAATGAGCTTGATGACAGACCAGTCTAAGCCTGTTCGCGTTCGCTTCGCACCCTCGCCTACCGGCGAGCTGCACATCGGCGGAGCGCGCACTGCTATCTATAACTGGGCGTTTGCCCGCGCCATGGGCGGCACCTTCATTCTTCGCATCGAAGACACCGACCCTGAACGTTCCACCGAGGAAAACAAGCAGGTTATCCTGCGTTCGATGAAGTGGCTCGGCCTAGATTGGGATGAAGGTCCCGAAGTTGGCGGCGAATTTGGCCCCTACCTGCAAACCGAACGCTTCGATACCTACAAGGCCGCTCTTGAAAAGCTGAAGGAAAAGGGCGCCGTATATCCCTGCTTCTGCACCCAAGAAGAAATCGCCGCAAAGCGCGCTGAAGCCGAAAAGGCCGAAGGCGGTTACTCCGGGTACGACCGCACCTGTCGCGGCATCAGCCCCGAAGAAGCACAGCGCCGCATCGATGCAGGCGAACCCCATGTATGGCGCCTCAAGGTTCCCGAGAACCACGGCCCCATCGAATTCGACGATGCCGTATACGGCCATATGTCTTTCCCTGCCGACGTTATGGACGACATGATCCTGGTTCGCACCGACGGCACGCCCACCTACAACTTCGCGGTAGTGTGCGACGACGCAAACATGCAGATCAGCCACGTTGTCCGCGGCGACGATCATCTTTCCAACACCCCACGTCAGATTCTTATCTACGAAGCTTTGGGCTATGACATTCCCGTATTCGCCCATCTTTCCATGATCTTGGGCGCCGATGGCCGCAAGCTCTCCAAGCGCCGTAACGCCACTTCGGTTGAACAGTACAAGGAAATGGGCTACCTGCCCGACACCCTGGTGAATTTCCTCGCGCTTCTGGGATGGTCGCTCGACGGAGAAACCACCATCATCCCGCGCGACGTGCTGTGCCATGAGTTCAGCCTCGATCGCATCACGCGCAAGGATGCCATCCTCGATGAAACCAAGCTCGACTGGATGAACGGCGAGTACATCAAGAATATGGGCGCTGCTGCATGGGTTGACGCCACCGCACCCTTCCTGATCGCCGCCGGCCTCACCACCGAAGAAGAGGTTGCTGCCAAGCATGACTGGTTCGAAAAGCTCTATCCTCTTGTTGCCGAGCGCATGAAGCGCTTTACCGAAGCCCCTGAAAAGCTGGCATTCATCTTCGACGGCCCCAAGGTTACGCTCGACGAAAAATCGGTTAAGAAGAACCTGCTGAAAGAAGGCTGCCGCGCCGACGAGGTTCTCGCAGAGGTACGTGCAATCCTGGCTGACGAGTCCATTGAATGGGCGTGCGACCCGCTGCAAGACGCTTGTCGTGAACTCACCGAAAAGCTCGACTTGAAGGCGAAGCTGGTATTCCAGCCTATCCGCGTTGCAGTCACTGGCTCTCAGGTTTCCCCGCCGCTGTTCGAGTCCATCGAACTGATGGATCGTGCCGATGTGGTTGCCCGCCTCGACTACACCATCAACGAGGTATTTGGTGCCTAAGGACCCAGAACAAATCTGTACATCCAGCGATGGCAACAACAAAACGGCTATCGCTGGATTTGCGATGCCCGAAAGTGAACATCCTTCGCTTTCGGGCATCGATCTTTCGCAGCTCTCGGAAGAAGAGCTGATCGACGCCATAGCGTCGGCTCACGAAAAGGAGCTCGCGCTGGAATCCAATGACAAAGGCGATGCAGAAAGCCCCTTTGAAAACGAGACTGAAGCAGAAGAAGATATCGACCCCTTCCCCCGTGAGGAAGTTGTGACTTTGGAATCGTGGTGTACCGCCCCGCATGGTTCAGGCTGCACGCGATGCCAGGCGGTATGCCCCACTGGCGCACTTTCCCTCGAAAACGGCACGCCGCACATCAACACTGAGCTTTGCACCCGTTGCGGCATGTGCGCAGGCATCTGCGACGCCTTCGCCTTTACCCGCATCACCCTCGAAGACCTTTTCACCCGCGCGGAACGCGAAGCAAAAGAAGAAGGCGCCGTGTGCTTCACCTGCAACGACCACTTGTTTGATGGGGTTGCTCCACGCAGCAACGTTATTGCACTTCCCTGCCTAGCCGCTGTTCCCCCCGAGTTTTGGACAGCGCTTTTGGCAAACGATATTCCTGTTCAACTGTACCTGGACGAATCGTATTGCGAAAACTGCCCTGCAGCTGGCCCTATGGGACCGGCACTTTACGCCCATGCGCTCGACCAGGCACAAGACTGGACCGGCAAAGCCATCGAACGCGTAACCGAGCTTCCCGAACGCGAGTATCTTCTTGCAGCCTGGGCAAATGTCGATGCCACCGACCGACGGGGTATGCTGGCAAAAATCGCAAAAGAAAGCATTGATGTTGCCGACGGATCGCATCGAAAGCGAATCGATGGCACCGTCGCCGATTTTCATGAGCAGCAGGAGCGCCTGCGCGCACAAGGTCGCATCAACGCCGAAACGCTCATAGGCACACCCCTTGCCCCCACCAAACACCCTTCGCCCCGTTTAGCCCTAATGGTAAAAGCTGCGCAAGCCATACCCGAACGATCTGCATATATAGAACGCTATACTTCCGTCACTGATGCGCAGCAGTGCAGTGGATGCCAGGCCTGCATCGGAGCATGCCCCACAGGCGCTCGCTCCTTCAACGAAGCAACAGGTTTACCCGATGTCGACGCATCGCTTTGCACTGCATGCGGTTGTTGCATAGGTACCTGCCCAATCGGCGCGTGCGATTTCCGTTCAATCACCGCAAAGGCATACTGCGGATAAGGCAACGCCTCCGTAACTGTTTGCGCTCTCCTGCCCAGAGCGGCATACCATTCAGCATGTGTAAACAGCACCACCAGAAAGGTTGGCCATGCCCAGCACGCCTGATCCAAATTACTGGGGCAACCCTCCTCAAACGCCCCGTTCCAGCAATATTCCGCAACAGCCAATGCACCATGCATCGCCCGAACCACCCATGGGGGCTCGGTCCTCTATGTCGGCACAAGACGGCGCAGCGCCCCAGCAGCAAGCACCGTTCACCCCTGCCGGCGGCAACGGAGCCACGCAAACAGGCGCCAACTTCCAGCAGGTTCCCCAAGGGGGTTCCATCCCTCCTGCTCCCGCTGCCCCATCGGCGCCGATCCGTCCCGAAAAGAAGAATACGGGCATTATCGTTGCGATTGCGATCATTGCCGCTTTGCTCGTTGGGATGGGCGGCTGCGCAGCATGCACCGCAGTGCTGTCAGCAACGCTCGACGATGCAGATGATGCTCGGCACGCACAAAGCGGCTTCGATCAGCAATATCAGAACCACAACATGCCCATAAACGAGCAAGAGCTCCTAAACAGGGAAACCCGAACGGACTTCGGCCTTGTAGGCAGCACCGCCCTCGATAGCGCTGAGCTCGATTCCGTTCAATCGAGCTACTTCGACAACACCAGCAAAGCCCCCGACGCAAACGGCAGGTATGCTGCAGGGGTATACCGCGTGGGCACCGATATTCCCGCTGGAAATTATTGGTTTTCCGGCAATAAATCTAGCCTCTCCACCTTTTATATCCTTCAGCCAACTTCTGCGGGAGCCTCCACCTACGATACTGTGCACATCAATAGCTACTACGGCCACAATCTCATGGACTTACGCGAAGGCGAAGTGTTCATTCTCGACAATGAGGGCACTATGCTCCCCCTCGATCAAATGACCAATACGTTCACGCCGCCCTACGGCAGCGGAGTTTACCGCGTTGGCATCGATATCCCCGAGGGCACCTACCAACTCGTAGTGGGAGATGGCGCTAACGATTACAGCTCTTGCTCCGTAATGATCGATTTAAATTATGACGAGAATTCAAGCTACCTGTACCGAAACTACTTCATCAAGGGAGATAAACCCGACACCATCACGCTAGAAGCCGGCACCTACGTCGAGCTCTACAACATGCAGATGAAGCCCACTGGATTGGCATAGTCTCCGCAGAGCTTTATCATGCTCTTTGAAAGCAAAACCGGGATGAGACATTCGTAAGCCTCATCCCGGTTTTTTGTTAGTCTCTATCGCCTTGACCCTCGACGTCCCACATAGTTGGTAACGCCCAAGCTCTGAGCGCGCGTACTGCGAGAAGTCGATCGACGCAAACTGGAACCTGCCGTCGAAGAACCCTTGCGCGAAGAGCGGGCAGAAGGTCCCGAGGCCGCCGAGGAAGGACTGCTTCGCAGAGCTTCACCACGTCCCGATGCTGGGCGCTCCCCGCTTTCCTTCCCTTCTTCCACCAATTTCTGCAGATAGGCAAGCACGTTGGTCAGCATACCCGCGTCACCTGCCTCCTCTTCTTTGCCATAGCCAGGGACCACGACACGCAGAGGAACTGTCATCTTTTTCTTGTCGGCCAAGTAGCGACCTGCCTTACGGCGCAAGCTCGAAGCCTGCGATTTTGTCAGCGCAAACGGCTCCACGGTAAGTTTGCCCGCCGAAACGGAGATAAGCTTGATACCGTGCTCGTTGGCAAACGCCTTAAGGCGTGCTTTCTCGAACTGGTTGACGGAGGCCTGAGGCATCTCGGGATGCTTTGCCAACAATTCTTCGTAGATATCATTTACCGCATCGATGGTATCGGCGCTGGCAATCTTACGGTAGTACAACACGCGCTCATCAGCGTCGGGCAGGTATTCCTCGGGGAAATACGTGTGGTCGGGCACGTTCACAACAATATCCGACAGTGCAGGCGGCAAGAACTCCTTAGCCGAAGAATTGCCCTCACGCGCATTGTTCACCGCCGTAGACAGCATTTGGGCAAACAGATCGAAACCTACCGCCGACATATTGCCACTCTGCTCAGCGCCTAGCAGGCTGCCAGCCCCGCGGATTTCCAGGTCGCGCATAGCCACGCGCATACCGCTCCCCAGATCGGTGTGCTCACCAAGCGCCGTAAGGCGCGCCACCGCTTCTTCAGTGAGCGGGATATTGTCAGGAAACAAGAAATACGCATACGCCTGGGTGGAAGAACGCCCGACGCGACCTTTCAACTGGTACATCTGAGCCAATCCCAAGCGCTGAGAGTCTTCAATGATGAGCGTGTTGGTGTGGGGGTTGTCGATGCGGAAGATCGTCACGCCGGCGTTGATCCACAGTTCGAGAACACGCTCGACTTCCTTCTCGATGCCGGGCATGTCGGCGTTGAAGTCGATCGGGTAGATGTCCTGATACTTCTTCGGCGGGTTCTCCGCGAAGGCGATGGAGCCGTCCGGCTTGTGGCGGAACCAATCCGGGTGCTGCTTGACCCACGGGTGGTCGGGCGAGCACTGCAGCGCGAAGTCGAGCGCGATTTCCAGACCCAGCTCGTGGGCCTTGGCGACGAGCGCCTTGAAATCGTCCATGTTGCCGAGCAGCGGGTCGACGGTGTCATGCCCACCCAGCTCGGAACCGATGCCGAACGGCGAGCCCGGATCGTCGGGACCGGCCTCCAGCGCGTTGTTGCGTCCCTTGCGGTTCGTCTTGCCGATCGGGAAGATCGGCGGCAAGTACACGATGTCGAAGCCTTCGGCCTTGGCGCGTTCCAGGCCGGACACCGACGTCTTGAGCGTGCCCTGGACGATCTTGCCGGTCTCCGGGTCGACGTAGGCGCCCTCGGAACGCGGGAAGAACTGGTACCATGCGGCGAAGCTGGATTCCGGACGCTGCACGAGGAAACGCTGGGGCTGGCTGGGCGAGACGCCGTCGCGCAGCGGGTTGGTCAGATGCAGCTGGGCGACCGGTTCGCTGGTCGCCGCGGCGAGACGGTCCTCGGGCGTAAGCGATGTGTCCTTCATGGTGGCGGCAGCGGCGACGAGCGTCTTGCGCTGCGCGGCGCTCAGCTTGGCGTCGGCGGTCTTCGCCCAGCGTTCCAGCAATTGCGCGCCGGATTCGAGGGCGTTCTCGACGTCGTCGTTGACCTTGACTTTGATGGCCGCGTCATGCAGCCAGGACTTGTAGGTGTCCTCCCATCCTTCGATGGTGACGCTCCATTCGCCCAGCTGGCGCTTGATGGCGGCGAATTCGGGCTGCCACGGCTTGACGTCGCTGTGCTCGCCGCAGGTGAGCATGACCTCCCAGCGGTCGAGGCCGGGGTTGGTGCAGGTCATCGGCAGACGCTGCATCTCCTTGCCGCGGTGGTTGCGCACGATGGCGGTGGCACCGACTTTGGTGCGGCCTTCGATGAAGACCTGCGCGGTGACCTTGAACGGTTCGCCCAGCTCGACACGGGCGGGGAAACGGCCGGATTCCTCGTTCGGCGTCACGTCCATGACGGCGATGCGTCCGAACTGCGACGGGTCTGCGACGGGAATGGACTGCGCGGGGACCTCACCGTTGGCGACGGCGGCCGCAGTGGCGGCTTTCGTCGTTCTGGAGGCGCGAGGCGTCTTGGCCGTCGTGCGCTTGCGCGTCGAGGTGGTACGTGATGTGGACTGCTTGCCCGACGAAGTGTGACGGGTTGCGGATTTCGCTTCGGTCTTGTCGTCCGAATGCGATGTGGCTGATCGAGATGAACTACTGCTAAGCGCTGACGCGCCTTTCTTTTCTTCTGCCATACCGCCCATTGTATACGGCTGATGGCCAATGGGCGATTGTGGATAACCCCCTGTCTTATATGCCGAGAACCGCCAAATGTGGATAACTGTCGTGGGGAGTTATCCACAACACGCCGAAGGGGGATAGCCTTCGACCACATTGCCTGAAATCCGGTGGCCGACGGCGTCCGGCATGGCATGGTGTCATCAACCGCCCATCGTGGACGCGGCGGGATTTCAGGAAGGGAATATCATGAACATGGTTGTATTCAGGCGATGTCAGTCCGCGCTGGGGGTCGCGGCCGTCATGGCTCTCGCATTGGTGGCCTCGCTGGTGTTTGCCGCCATGCCGGCCGCGGCGGTGACGTTGAGCAGGGCGGATGCCGGCACGTTTCTGCGCTATGAGCATGGCGGCGAGCAGGTCATCGGCGTCATGGCGAAGGATTCGACGAACAACTATTACTGCATCGAGTCTGGCGAACGCGTCGAATACCAGCTGGGGGAGAGCGTCAAGCTGCGTGACGACGACACCGCGCGCCGGCTCGGCTGGCTGATGGACCATTATCGCGACGGGACGGCCGCGGAGCATGCGGCGATCGCGGTGCTGGCCCATGATCTGCTGGACCTGAAGCCGGACACGTGGAAATCCCGGCGCGTGTCCGTCATGCGCGACAATCCGACGCTGCGGCGCAAGGTAGAGCAGATGTGGGAGGAGGCGGGATCCAACGCCCCGGCGAATGCGACGGTGACGCGTACATACGCCGAAGGCACGCGGACCGGGCGCGTCACGGTGTCGGTGACCAATGCGCAGGGGAAGACGATCGCCGGGATCAAATACGCCGCGACGCTGAACGGTCCGGCGGTGTTCGCGAACGGGAGCGCGACGGTGACCGGGATATCCGGGGCGGAGCCGATCGTGTACTCGTGGAAGGCGACCGGCGAGGGTGAAGTGAAGGCGAGTGTGGCATATGACCGCAAGCAGGTGGACGTGTTCGCAGTCGCGGGAGGCCAGGATCTGGTGCGTTACGGCGGCTCTTCGCAGGTGAGCGGCAAGGCGGTGAATTTCTCGGTCCGCAAGGAGTTCGTGCCCACACTGGGCACCGCCGTCGCGGCCAAGGTGGTCGACGCCGGGCAGCCGGTCGTGGATACCGTCACATCCGGAGTGGATGACGGCGATTCCTGGGCGTCCGGATTGGAGTTGCGGGCGTCCGGATGGTATTTCGACGGGCTCGGCGTGGGCGATCTGTCCGAGCCGGTCATGCCTGGTGCCGACGAGACGGCGAAGGAGTTCATCGCAAGGCTGGACACAATGGGATTCCGGCCGTCCGCTTATGGCGAGGCGTCGTTCACTGCTCCCGGGCAGCGCGTGGACGTGAGAGCAACGGCCGAGCCGGGCGGCGACGCGGCTTATGAGGCGCCGCGAGGTGGAGGATTCGGCACATGGGTGTGGGCGTTCGAAGTCGAGAAGTTGAGCGATACTGCGCGACAATATATAGGTAAGGATGTGGTCAGCGGGTTCCTGGAATACACGGAGACGAATTCGAACCGTGCTCGGGTGAGTGTGGAATCCACGGTCACGGAGCATACCGGCGTGGTTGGTTCCGAACTGAGCGACACCATTACGGTCGACGGATTCCCCGATGATCACGGATCCTTTGACGGCAATGTCAAGCTTGGCATCGGCGCTGACCGGGCGATGGCGCAGGTGAGCGTGTGGTGGGCGGGCGATCCGAATGATTCCGCCGGCGACGAGGCGTACCGGCCTCAGGGGGAGACGCCGCCGGCCGAGGACAGCAATCACCGGTTGATTGGCGTGTGGGATTATCCGGCGGTCAACGGGCGTATCCGAGTGGGCGCCGGGGCGCCGGACGCTCATGGCGATCCGGTGCACATCGTGGCCGAATCGCACGGATGGTACGTGTTCGTTTGGAGCTTCGACGGCGATGACCGGGTGATGCCGGCGTCCAGCGCATACGATGACGCGTGGGAGCGCGTGCGCATATGGGATGTGGCACGGCCACGCAAGCCGGCGCTGACCACGCAGGTGGAGCCGGGCATTGTGCGGGTCGATGAGCCGTTCCGCGATACGGCGCGGATTGTGGGCGATGTGCCCGAAGGGGCCTATGTGACGTTCACGGCGTACGAGGCGGTGGAGGAAGGGGCGGTGCCCGGCATGAACGGCGTGCTGCTTGACGAGGCCCGCGCCGAAGTGGACCATACGCTGTTCGAGCAGACGATCGCCAGTCCGCAGGTGCGCTCGCCGAAGGCGGGACTGGTGTATTGGAGAGCGTCGCTTCGCTCGCGTGACGGTGATGTGCTGGTTTCGCATGAGCTCGGCGTCGAAGGGGAGACCGTAACCGTCGAAGCGCCTGATGATCCACCCGCTGAGCCGAAGGCGGATCCAGAGCCCGAGAAGCCGGTGCTGTCTCATACCGGTGCGGGGGTCGTCGCCATCATCGTCGTCGGATCCGGAGCCGCCGCGGCCTCCATCGGTGCCCTGGCCTTCCGCCGCCGATCCCGTCGCTGACGCTGCCGCTGGCGAAGGTTGTCTAGCGAGACCGGGGGATGGTTTGAGGCACTTGAGAAAGGCGCAATAGAACAGGAAGGCTAGGAATCTTGTAATTCCTAGCCTTCTATTTGGCATGGATTTGAACCATGGGCCTCAATGGTATATGGGTCAGGCGTGGGCGTTTTCGCGACGTCGCATGGTGCGCAACCGGTCGGCGACCCATGTATTGACGACGGCGTTGCGGCTGATTGCCAGCTCGGCGGCTTCCTCGTCTAGTTCGCTGACCATCCATGCGGGCATCGTCAGCGTGATTCGCTTCTCCAGCGGGGGATGATGTTCGACTACGGGATTGCCGAGATCGACATAGCTGAGGATGTCGTCGCCGTTGTCGAACATCTCCTCAAGCTGGTCGCTGGTGATCGCCTTGGCATCATTTTTTGCTTTCATGGCATGCCTCCTTGTTCTTGCGCGATCGGCGCACGGATATGATGCGGATGCGCTTGCCGCGTTTGGTTGTAATCGCCGTCCAATGCCTGCCGTCGATCATCCTGAGCACGATGTGGCGCACATCGTCGTTTCCGGGATTCGGGGCGGTCAGCGTCACTGGAGGCGTCGAGCCGGTCGACAAGATCGCGGCCTTCCGCGTACTACGATCAGGGTTTTGATTCTCGACTCCATATTAGTTATATACAAATCAGTTTTATGTATGGATAAAAGATATGTGTAACAATATCATGGTTTGTAAATTCCTAATCCAAGACTTGAAAGTAAGTCTATGCATTGCTAATCTAGTTCACATGACTGCAGTGATGGTCTCGCCGGCGTTAAAGGCGCAGAAGCAAGAGCTGAGCCTTCAGGATCGCGTTACATACAACATGAAGGTTCTTATCGCTATTCGACAGACCTCTCAGAAGGATCTGGCGCAGGCTATGGGAATTGCCGCACCGACTCTATCCCAGAAGTTCAGTGGGCGCACCCGATGGAACATGGATGATATAGAAAAAGCCTCCGATTTCCTTGATGTGAAACCGGAGGCACTGGTAGCGGGGCATGGATTTGAACCATGGACCTCTGGGTTATGAGCCCAGCGAGCTACCGAGCTGCTCCACCCCGCGCCGGCTGTTTTCAAACAGCTCTATCTAAGATAGGGGAGAATGCGAGATTGTCAAATCGGCGTGTCGGATTTTTGCGCTGAGTGAAATGCCGGGATTGATAACCGGTCATAACTCATGGCGATAACCTGACGGCGTATCAATATCCCGGCCATTGCCATAATAAGAACATGCCTATCAAGATCCCAAGCGGCCTGCCCGCGCGTGCCATCCTCGACTCGGAACGCATCTTCGCCCTGGAGAAGCCCGAGGCGGAGCGCCAGCGTGTGCGACCGCTCAAATTGGTGATCCTGAATCTGATGCCCAAGAAGGTCGAAACCGAGACGCAGCTGCTGCGCCTGATCTCCAAATCGCCGCTGCAGGTCGAAATCGACTTCATGAAGACATCCACCCATGAACCGACCCATGTCAGTCACGATCATCTGGTCAAGTTCTATGAGACGCTGGATGCCTTCCGCGACAACTACTATGACGGTTTCGTCGTCACCGGAGCCCCGGTCGAGCACCTGCCGTTCGACCAGGTCGATTACTGGGACGAGTTCAAGTCGATTCTCGACTGGGCGAGCGCCCATGTGTTCTCCACCATGTACCTGTGCTGGGGCGCGATGGGGGCGCTCAACTACCGGTATGGCGTGCGCAAGGTTGACCTGCCGGAGAAGATATTCGGGGTGTTCCCGCAGTACCTGCAGGACGAGTACTGCTTCCTGACCAATGGTTTCGACGAGATCGCGCTGCAGCCGCACTCCCGTCTGGCGGGTGTGAACGAGGCCGACGTGGCGGCGAATCCCGACTTGCAAGTGCTCACTTGGGGTCCGCAGTCCGGGCCTGGCCTGATCGCCACTCGCGATTTCTCCGAAGTGTTCGCTCTCGGCCATTGGGAGTACGGCAAGACGACGCTCCAGGAGGAGTACGAGCGCGACATGGCGAAGGGGATGAGCAACGTCCCGTTCCCGCACAACTACTTCCCGCATGACGATCCGCACCTTGAGCCGTTGTTCGCATGGCGATCGCACGCGAATCTGCTGTGGCGCAATTGGCTGAACTGGGTGTATCAGACCACGCCGTACGATCTCACCGAAGTGCCCGGATTGCGGGCGGAGCGCCGGCTTGGCATCGATCGTTTCCGCCACGCGCCCGCCGGCCCGCGCAAGGACGATTTCTCACCGTTCGTCCATGACGACTACGGCGTGATACGTGGCGAATGATGGTTCTCGCCTGCGCTGCGGTCGTTTGACGGGGATCTGGGACCATCCCGGTCGGCTCCCGCTGATGGTCTTTCGGATCTGGAGGGTGCAGATGACCTCGGAATCCCGCTGTAATTGGGCGGAGATTCGAGATTTGTTGCATTAGCACGGTTTGGTGTCCACATGGCGTACAAAAGAGGGCCATCGCCGTGCTCAATAGGTGGAATACCGCCTCTTTTGTCCATGCCTTATGAGCGGTGTTTAAAAAACCGTCCAAATAATGAGACAATGACCAATATGTTAACGCTCACAAATTTGGAGAAGAAACGCCGTACAGCCCTTGAAAAATAAGGCATGTTGCGTGTTGTCCAAGGTGGTCATAGGATAATCACTTAGTCATTCGGAGCGGAATGTCTGGGCAGGAACTCCGGTTGGTCGGTCTTATGCCCGGGCAGCTTCGATAACGGCTGGACGGACGATATCCAAACGTCACATTCGCCTCAACCGTTGGGCTAAACTGACAGCTGATAATGAGAGCAGGAGGCGCGATATGGTAGATGCGGTCGGTACGGGCGCACTATTGGCGGCCGACAGCGGTCCCGAACTGCCAACGGTCAATGATTTTCTTCCTCCCGAGATCCTGTTCCAGGGAACCCCCTTCGCGATCAATCGCATCATATTGATCCGCATCGTGGCGACCGTGGTGCTTCTCGTGGTGCTCGGTATCACGGCGAAGCGCGCCAAGCTCATCCCCGGCCGCTGGCAAGGCGTGGTCGAGATGGGCATCGACTTCGTGCGCGACAGCGTCGTATATCAGGTCATGGGCGAGCTGCGCGGCAAGCGCTACGTGCCGATGATTTCGACGTTGTTCTTCACGATCTTCGTGTTCAACCTGTGCGGCATCATCCCCGGCATGAACATGGCGGCCACCGCCACAGTGGTCATGCCGCTGGTGTTCGCGGTCTGGGTGCTCATCCAGTACTGGATCACCGCAGCACGCGAGAAGGGCCTGTGGGGCTACATCCGCGACGAGTGCTTCCCCAAGGGAGTGCCGTGGCCGGTGTACATCCTGCTGGCGCCGATCCAGCTGTGCGAGCTGGTGCTGATCCGCCCCGCATCGCTGACCATCCGTCTGTTCGCCAACATGATCTCCGGGCACTTGCTCGTGGCATCCTGCCTGGCGTTTGCGCAGTACTGGGTCATCGACGCGACCAATAAGCTTGCCGGCATCCCCGTCGGCGCGCTGTGGTTCGTCTTCGGTTTGGTGCTCACCCTGTTCGAGGCGTTCGTCGCCTTCCTGCAGGCCTACGTGTTCGCCATCCTCTCGACGGTGTACATCAGCATGAGCTACCCGGAGGAATGAGCCGCACCCGCGTGAGACTCACCACGGACAATACGAATACTTTGCAATTCCCGAGACAACTGAAGAAATTAACCAAGTTTTTTTAACGGTTACGTTAGAAAGGAAACAGAAATGGACATCATTACTCTCGCTCAGGTCACCGGCAGCCTTTCCGTCATCGGCTACGGCCTCGCGACCCTCGGCCCCGGCCTCGGCCTGGGCATCCTGTTCGGCAAGGCGATGGAGTCCACCGCCCGTCAGCCCGAGGTGAGCGGCAAGATCCAGATGATCATGTTCATCGGCCTCGCACTGGTCGAGGTGCTGGGTCTGCTCGGCTTCGTGGCCGCCCTGATCGTTAAGTGAGACGACAGGCGACGATTCACACGTTTATTCGACATTGAAAGGAGGGCTTCATGATGACAATAGCCGCAAGTGACGGCCTCAAGCTGTTCATTCCGCAGGTCTACGACATCGTGTGGTCCCTGATCATCCTTGTCATCGTCGCGCTGTTCTTCCACAAGTTCTTCATGCCGAAATTCAACGCCATCTTCGATGAGCGTGCGGCGAAGATCGAAGGCAACATCGCCAAGGCAGAGCAGTCCAAGAAGGATGCCGACGCCGCCAAGAGCAAGTACGAGGCCCAGCTGAGCACCGCTCGCGTCGAAGCCTCCAAGATTCGTGACGACGCCCGTGCCGAAGCTTCCCACATCATCGCCGACGCACGCTCCCGCGCGGAGTCCGACGCCGCCCAGATCACCGCCAACGCGCAGCGCTCCATCGAGTCGCAGCAGCAGCAGGCGCTGGTCTCCCTCAAGGGCGAAGTCGGTACTCTTGCCACGGCCCTGGCCGGCAAGATTCTCGGTGCCAAGCTTGAAAGCGACGACGTGCAGTCCTCGATGATCGACAAGATGATCGACGACCTGGACACGAACGACAAGAAGTGATTCCGGCGTTCCGGAAAGGGAGGTGACCAATGCGAGGAGAGGCATCCCGCATCTCGGATCGCGTTTCGCGTGACGAGTTGGCGCCCAAGCTGCGCTCGACCGGCAAGGACGCATGGCGTATCGGCAACGAACTGTTCACGATCACCAACGTGCTTGACCACACCGTGCAGCTCGAACGCGCTCTCACCGATCCGTCACGTCCGGTCGACGACAAGATCGGCGTGCTCAAGGAGCTCATCGGTGCCCAGGCCCATCCCATGACCCTGGAGATCATGAGCGATCTGGTCGGTCGCAAATGGAGCCGTGCCGCGCACATCGCCAACGCCGTCGAAGACTTCGGCGTTGACGCCATGATGTACTACGCGGATGCCGCGGGCGTCACCCTGCGCGTGTCCGTGGAACTGGCCGAGCTGCATTCCGCGCTGCTCAACCTGCCGGTTCTGCGTTCGAAGCTCAATGACGACAGCGTACCCGCCAAGGCGCGCATCGATCTGCTGAACGCCGTGCTGGGCAAGACCGAGTTCAACGAGGTCACGCTCCGGCTGGCGGAACACGCCGCGTGCAACCCGCGCAACCGGCGCTATCTGGAGACCATCCAGTGGCTGATCAACAAGTTCTCGCGCCACATGGGCGAGTCGATGATTACCGTGACCACCGCGTCGCCGCTGAACATCGACCAGATCAAGCGACTGACCGACGTATATTCCGCGAAGCTCGACCATCCGGTGCACATCAACTCGGTCGTCGACCCCACGGTCCTCGGCGGCATGCGCATCCAGGTCGGCGACGAGGTCACGGACAACACCGTGGTCGCCCAGCTCCAGCAGCTGCACCGCACGGTAAAGGCGAAAGCCTGACGATACGGTTCCGGGCCGCGCCACACGCGGCGACGGAGCCCGACATGAAATTTTCCAACAATAAGGAGTGATCATGGCAGAACTTACCATTGATCCCACCACGATACGCA